>Ga0182742_1000099_pt1 | contig 169577 bp, 167 predicted proteins | sample eDN5th37CBELigMG_FD_128880 | JGI IMG/M metagenome (GOLD analysis project Ga0182742, IMG submission 128880) | Enriched Miracle-Growth compost microbial communities from Emeryville, California, USA - eDNA 5th pass 37_C BE-Lig MG (version 2)... ... | reverse complement strand
TGGCGCGCCAGGGCTTCTACATCTCCAACCCCGACCGCACCCGCGCCTATCTCAGCCAGGCCGAATGGGACTACTGGTACGGCGGGTTGCCGGCCCGCGAGGACCTGCCGGGCACGGGTGGTAATATCCTCGTGCGCCGCGGCAGCGTCCGCGACGGCGGTTCGTATGAGCAGCGCATGAGCCGTGTGGCGGTATGGAACACCGTCATGGACGAGCACAATTACCTGGTCCGCAAATGGGCCGACTTCATGCGTACAGATTGAATCCCGGCCCGCAAGCTGGCCGGCCGCGCCACGACGATGAAAAGAGCACCGCGCCAGTCGCCCGTCCAGGATTCCGGCCTGCCCGCCGAGGCCGCGCCGCCGCCCGAGCCGGGGCCGCGCGAGCTGCGCTATGACGTGATCCGCAACCGCCTGCGCCAGGCCATCCTCGATGGCCGCGTGGCCGCCGGTCTGGTGCTGCTGGAAGGGCCGGTCGCGAAGGTGTTCGGCACCAGCCGCGTGCCGGTGCGCAAGGCCTTCGAAATGCTGCACGAAGAGAACCTGCTGCGCAAATTCCAGGGCCGCGGCTATCTGGTCGCGCCGCCCGGCGAGCAGCCCGCGCCGCGGCGCCTGCCCATCGACGAGGCCGCGCTGGGGCTGGACACCCCCGACGCCACCATCCGCATTCCCTCCGAGAGCGAGCGCATCTACGGCCAGCTGGAGCAGGCCATTTCAACCTGTGTGGTGTTCGGCCATTTCCGCATCGACGAGGCCCGCGCCACCGAGCATTTCCGCGCCAACCGCGCCGCCGTGCGCGAGGCGCTGGGCCGGCTGGTGGATCGCGGGCTGGTCGAAAAAAGCGTGTATTCCTCGTGGCGCGCCGGCCCGCTGACCGCGCGCGCCATCTTCCAGGATTTCGAACTGCGGCTGCTGCTGGCGCCGCAGGCGCTGCGCCTGAGCGCGCCGCAGCTGGACCCGGCGCTGCCGGCGGCGCTGCGGCGCGAACTGGCCTCGCCGTCGTTGGACCTGGAAGGCCTGCTGCGGGTCGAGCGCGCCATACACGTGGACTGCCTGGCGCATCACCAGAACACCAAGCTGCTGCGCATTCTGACGCGCTGCGAACTGCCGCTGATCGTGAACCAGCTCTTCTGCCGCATGTTCCGCCAGCCCGTCAATCCGGCGGTGGCGGCCGAGTACGCGCGCATCGTCGATTGCCTGTGCGAGGCGCGCTTCGACCAGGCGGCCGAGGCGCTGGCGGACCATCTGCGCGCGGCCAGCAAGCGCGCGCCCTCGCAGCTCAAGGCGTTGGCCGTGCTGCCCGAACCGCCCCTGCCGGACTACGTGGTGCGCATTACCTGAGCCGGCGCGCCGGCGCTCAGGCGTGCCGGTGCATGGCCGACGCGTGCTTGGTGTCGCGCATGCTCGCATACACCAGCAGGGACAGCAGGATGATGCCCGCCAGGTAGTAGTAGAACCATTCCTCGTGCCCCTGCTGCTTGAAGAAGAGCGCGATGGCCGGCGCCGTGCCGCCGAAGATGGACACCGTTATCGCGTACGGCACGGCCACGCCGGTGGCGCGCACGTTGGTGGGGAACAGCTCGGCCTTGACCACGGCGTTGATGGACGTATAGCCCGCCGTGAAAATCCAGGCGCCGCAGATCAGCAGGAAGGCGATGAAGGGCGAGCTGGTATGCGACAGCGTCATCAGGATGGGCACGGTGAGCGCCGCGCCGGCCACGCCGAAGAAGATCAGCAGTGGCTTGCGCCCAATGCGGTCGGACAGGGCGCCGTACAGCGGCTGCAGGAACAGCGCGAAGATCAGCGAGCCGGCGATGATGTAGGTGGTGACGATGTCGCTGAACCCCGAAGTCTGGCGCACGAAGGTCTGCATGTAGGTGGTGAAGGTATAGAAGGCCGCGGTGCCGCCGGCGGTCAGGCCCACCACGATCGCCACCTCGCGCGGGTACTGCAGCAGGCCGCGCAGCGAACTGGTCTGAGGTTTCGGGGCCTTGCTGGCTTCCTTGTACGAATCGGTCTCGGGCATGTCGCGCCGCATGACCGCGGTGATGATGGCGAGCATGGCGCCGATCACGAAGGGAATGCGCCAGCCCCATTCCAGCAGCTGTTCGTGCGTGAGGAACACGTTCTGCAAGAGCAGCAGCACCAGGATCGCGCAGAGCTGGCCGCCGATCAGCGTGACGTACTGGAAGCTGGAATAGAAGCCGCGGTGCTCGGGGTCCGCGATCTCGGTCAGGTAGGTGGCGCTGGCGCCGTACTCGCCGCCCAGGCTCAGGCCCTCGACCACGCGCGCCAGCGCCAGCAGGGCCGGCGCGGCCAGGCCGATGGTGGCGTAGGTGGGCGTGACCGCGATGATCAGCGAGCCCACGCACATCATCCCCACCGAGACCATGAGCGACAGCCGCCGCCCGTGGCGGTCGGCCAGATGGCCGAACAGCCAGCCGCCCAGCGGGCGCACGATGAAGCCCGCCGCGAACAGCGTGGCGGCGTTCAGCTGCTGGACCACCGGGTCGTGGGAAGGGAAGAAGGCGGGAGCGAAGTACAGGGCGAAGGCGGTGTAGGCGTAGAAGTCGTACCACTCCACCAGATTGCCCATGGAGCCGACGAAAATGGCCTTGATGCGGCGCCGGGCGTCGGGCATGTCGAGATATGCGTGCGTCATATCCGTTCTCCTGCTGGCTGTCGGAAGCGCCGGCCATGCGAGCGCGGCCCGGGCCTGCGCCGCCGCCGATGGATCGCTCCAAGGCTTTATGTTGCGCTCGTCGGCGCGGAAATGCACCCCCTGCGATGGTTTTCAGTTTTCCGTCAGCGGACGTGCGGCTTGACGGCTTCGCAGGTGGCGGCGCCGTCGGCGCTGCGGGTGTCCTGGCCCAGCAGGGCGCGTGCGCCGCATTCCGAGCCGAACATGCCGGCGTGGTCGTGGCCGACGCCGGCGACCTGGTAGGCGCGCCGGTGCAGCGTGACGGGCCGGGCGCCGCGGGCGGCCAGCTGGTATTCGTACTGGACGTAGCCCATGCCGCGCGCGAGGCGGGTCGCGCCCTGGGCCTCGGCGCCGCAGGTCTTGTCGAGCAGGCGGTCTTCGGGATTATTGTCCGCCGCGCCCAGCAGGTAGGTCACATCGCGCGCCGCGTAGCGCACGAACAGCCGCGATTCGTCGGTTTCGCGGGCATAGGGCGGCAGCCGGTCCGGGCCGTACTTGTACTGGTTGTAGGTCGGGCAGATGCCGCGCTCGTACGGCGCATAGCCCTTGCCGTCGGGGCGCGGGCGCTCGTTGGTCAGGTACAGGTAGGACGAGGGATTGGCGATCACGTAGCGCAGCGCCACGCCGCCGCGGCGCAGCGGGCCGTCGACATTGTTCAGCACCGCGTAGCGCTGCACCAGCTGCGCGCCGGCCGAATGGCCGGCCAGCACGATGCCCGCCAGGGCCGGCAGGCGCTCGTCGTCGTCCAGGCTGCGCAGCAGGTCGTCGAGCACCTGGAACGCGCTGACCGGCGCGGGCCGGCCGGCGGCCTGCACGCTGTCGGCGCCTTCCTCCCAGCTCGCCTTGCGCCAGGCCGCCATGCCGGCGTATCCCGAATCGATCGCGCCCGTGTAGCGCGGCGCCAGGATCAGCGTGTCGCGCGCCCGCGCCGGATTGCGCGCGAGCAGCTGCTCCACGGTTTGGTAGTAATGGTCGGCGTCGCGCTTGACGCCGTGGACCACGATGACGACCTGCTTGATATCGCGCAGGTCGTCGCGGTCGAGCCGGCGGTTGGCGTAGACCGGCATCCTGTACCGCTGCCCAGGCTTGCCCAGCTCCAGCGGCTGCCAGCGCAAAGGCGCCGCGCGCTTGGGCACGGGCACGGGTTCGTCGTAGTCGTAGGGGGGCGGCAGCGGCGTCTGGGCATGGGCCGCCAGGGGCGCCAGACAGGCCGTCAGCGCCAGCAGCGCGGCCAGGCCTTGCGCCGCGCCGAAGGCGGCGCGGCCCGGCGGCGCCGGACGGATGTGGGAAGCGGGTGCGCGGCGCACGGCGCAGCGGGCGTTCAGCAGCCTTCTTGGCCCAGGAGCTGCTTGAGCGCCGGCAGGTCCAGGATGCGTACTTCGCGCTGGTTGATCTTGATGAGGCCGTCGCGCGCGAAGCGCGAGAACAGCCGGCTGACCGTCTCCAGGGTCAGGCCGAGATAATTGCCGATCTCTTCGCGGCTCATGCGCAGCACGAACTCGGTGGACGAATAGCCCAGCGAGGCGTAGCGTTGCGACAGGTTGAGCAGGAACGCGGCCAGGCGCTGCTCGGAGCGCATCGAGCCCAGCGAGGCCAGCATCTGGTGGGAGCGGTTGATTTCGCGGCTCATCAGGCGGCGGAACTGCTGCTGCAGCGAGGGCAGGTGCGCCGCGACGCGGTCGATGTCGGCCAGACGGATGACGCAGACCTCGGAGTCTTCCAGCGCCACCGCGGTCGAGACGTGCTTGCCGTCGAGCATGCCGTCCATGCCGACGATTTCGCCGGGCAGGTGAAAACCGGTGACCTGGATCTGGCCGGTGGCGTCTTCCAGCTGCGTCTTGAGGCTGCCGAAGCGCACGCTGTAGACGGCGTCCAGCGGATGGTTCAGCGAATAAAGCGATTTGCCCTTTTCAAGGCGCACGCGCTCCTTGACCAGTTCGTCCAGCTTTTCCACTTCGGCGGCTGCCATGCCGACCGGCACGCACACGTGCCCCAGCATGCAAGTGGAACAGTGGGCGGCATCAGGGGCAACGGGGACCCGTTTTTGCATATGATGACCTTTGTAGTGCCCATAGATCGGGTTACGACCAGAATGGGAGGTGAAGCGCGAAGATGCTTGCTATTGTAGTCCGTTGTTACTACGACGTCTTATCGATGTGGCGCGCCTGCCTCACCATTCGGTAACGAATCCAGTCATCGGCCGCGATGTCCACCGCCGCGCCGCGTAACGCCGGGTCTATGGGGTAGTACTGGCAAGCCAGGCTGCGCACTGGCGACGGGGGCTCCAGGCGCGCGCGGACCTCGCGCCGCACGAAGCAGCCCGGCAGGGCGGGATCGTATTCCTCGATTTCGTCCATCAGGGCGAGCAGGGGCGGTTCCACCAGGAAGACGTCGCCGCGCACCCGGCGGCCGTCCTCCACGGGGATCAGGCCCGGCCAGTCGCCGAAATCCACCAGGCGGCCCGGCACGCTGGCCGGACCGACGTAGCGGGCCGCGGGCAGGCCGCGGCGGGCGGCCGCCAGCGCCAGGTCGTTGATTTCGCCGGCGCGTAGCGTGCCGTAGACAAAAACGTATATGCTCATGAACGACATTATGGCTGCAGGTCGAAGAAACCATGGCGCGCGCACGGTGTTGAAATTCGGGCACCCGGCCGCATATTCAGCTTATCGAGCCCGCCGGCATGTATCGGTCAGGCTCCCCCACAAGCCAATAGACCATTATGCGATTCGACAAACTCACCACCAAGTTCCAGCAAGCCCTGGCCGACGCCCAGAGTCTGGCCGCGCGCAATGACCACCCCTACATCGAGCCCATCCACGTGCTCTCGGCCCTGCTGTCGGATGCCGACAGCGGCGCCGGCAGCCTGCTGGCGCGGGCCGGCGTGGCGGTGAACCGGCTGCAGCCGGCCATCGACAGCGCCCTGAAGTCCCTGCCGCAGGTGCAGGGCGAAGACAACGTCCAGGTCGGCCGCGACCTGCAGGGCGTGCTCACCCGCACCGACAAGGAAGCCGCGCGCCGCGGCGACACCTACATCGCCAGCGAGCTGTTCCTGCTGGCCCTGGCCGACGACAAGGGCGAGGCCGGCCGCATCCTGCGCGAAGCGGGCCTGCAGAAAAAGGCCCTGGAAGCCGCGATCGAGGCCGTGCGCGGCGGCGAGAACGTGTCCGCCGCCGAAGGCGAATCCAACCGCGAAGCCCTGTCCAAGTACACCATGGACCTGACCGAGCGCGCCCGCCAGGGCAAGCTCGACCCGGTCATCGGCCGCGACGACGAAATCCGCCGCACCATCCAGATCCTGCAGCGCCGCACCAAGAACAACCCGGTGCTGATCGGCGAACCCGGCGTGGGCAAGACCGCCATCGTCGAAGGCCTGGCGCAGCGCATCGTCAACGACGAGGTGCCGGAAACCCTGCGCGGCAAGCGCGTGCTGTCGCTGGACCTGGCCGCGCTGCTGGCCGGCGCCAAGTTCCGCGGCGAATTCGAAGAGCGCCTGAAGGCCGTGCTCAAGGAGCTGGCCCAGGACGACGGCAGCAACATCGTCTTCATCGACGAGCTGCACACCATGGTGGGCGCGGGCAAGGCCGAGGGCGCGATGGACGCCGGCAACATGCTCAAGCCGGCGCTGGCGCGCGGCGAGCTGCACTGCATCGGCGCGACCACGCTGGACGAATACCGCAAGTACATCGAAAAGGACGCGGCGCTGGAGCGGCGCTTCCAGAAGGTGCTGGTCGACGAACCGGACGTGGAGTCCACCATCGCCATCCTGCGCGGGCTGCAGGAACGCTATGAAATCCACCACGGCGTCGAGATCACCGACCCGGCCATCGTGGCCGCGGCCGAGCTGTCGCACCGCTACATCACCGACCGCTTCCTGCCCGACAAGGCCATCGACCTGATCGACGAGGCCGGCGCGCGCATCCGCATGGAAATCGATTCCAAGCCGGAAGTGATGGACAAGCTGGACCGCCGCATCATCCAGCTCAAGATCGAGCGCGAGGCCGTCAAGAAGGAAACCGACGACGCTTCCAAGCGCCGCCTGGGCGCGATCGAGGACGAGCTCGAAAAGCTGCAGCGCGAATACAACGACTTCGAGGAAATCTGGAAGGCCGAGAAGGCCGCCGTGCAGGGCACGCAGGCCATCAAGGAAGAGATCGACAGCGTGCGCGCCGAGATGGCGGAACTGCAGCGCAAGGGCCAGTTCGACAAGCTGGCCGAGCTGCAGTACGGCAAGCTGCCCGACCTTGAGGCGCGCCTGAAGGCGGCGGAAGTGGGCGCGGCCGAAGCCGCCGAGGAAGCCGAGGGCGGCGAAGGGCGTCCGCGCCTGCTGCGCACCCGCGTCGGCGCCGAGGAAATCGCCGAGGTCGTGTCGCGCGCCACCGGCATCCCGGTGTCCAAGATGATGCAGGGCGAACGCGAGAAGCTGCTGCACATGGAGGAATACCTGCACAAGCGCGTGGTCGGCCAGGACGAGGCCGTGCGCCTGGTGTCCGACGCGATCCGGCGTTCGCGCGCCGGCCTGGCGGACCCGTCGCGTCCCTACGGCTCGTTCCTGTTCCTGGGCCCCACCGGCGTGGGCAAGACCGAGCTGACGCGCGCGCTGGCGGAATTCCTGTTCGACTCCGAAGAGCACATGATCCGCATCGACATGAGCGAATTCATGGAGAAGCACTCGGTGGCGCGGCTGATCGGCGCGCCGCCGGGATACGTGGGCTACGAAGAGGGCGGCTACCTGACCGAGGCCGTGCGCCGCAAGCCGTACAGCGTGGTGCTGCTGGACGAAGTGGAAAAGGCGCACCCGGACGTCTTCAACGTGCTGCTGCAGGTGCTGGACGACGGCCGCCTGACCGACGGCCAGGGCCGCACCGTGGACTTCCGCAACACCGTCATCGTGATGACTTCCAACCTGGGCTCGCACCATATCCAGAGCCTGGCGGGCAAGCCCTACGAAGTGGTCAAGGAAGTGGTGTGGGACGAACTCAAGCAGACCCTGCGTCCGGAGTTCCTCAACCGCATCGACGAGGTGGTCGTGTTCCATGGCCTGGAAGCGCAGCACATCGAATCGATCGCCCGCATCCAGCTGCGCCGCCTCGGCGAGCGCCTGGAGCGCCAGGAAATGCGCCTGGAGGTGAGCGAGCCCGCGCTGGCCGAACTGGCCCGCTCCGGTTTCGATCCGGTGTTCGGCGCGCGCCCCTTGAAGCGCGCGATCCAGCAGCAGATCGAAAACCCGGTCGCGAAGCTGATCCTCGAAGGCCGCTTCGGCCCGCGCGACGTGGTGCCGGTAGACTGGCAGGACGGCCAGTTCGTCTTCACGCGCACCCTGCAGTAGGATGGGTGCAGCGCGAGAATCCTTAAGCAAAAACTCAAGTATCGAGCGCGCGTAACCCATCAGGCGGCGCCAGCCGCCGCCTTTCGAGGCAAGAAACAAAAGCTGGCGCCCGCCCCGAAAAAGCTCCTTGATGAAGGAGCTTTTTTTACACCTCAACCATCAATACCCCAGCGCCGCGTCCGCGCAGGCCTGGGGCATCCCGCCCGCCTGCACCACGGCGAGATTCTCCAGGGTCTGTCGGGCGATCGCCGCCGCCGGCGTCCGTGTGGCGATATGCGGCGTCACCATGATGTCCGGACGATTCCAGAACGCGTGCCCCGGCGGCAGCGGCTCTTCGGGCGTGGCGTCCAGGGTCGCATAACCCAGTTGTCCGCTATCGAGCGCCGCCAGCAGGTCCGCGGCGACCAGGTGGTCGCCGCGGCCCGCATTGATCACATGCGCTCCGCGCGGCAAGTGGGAAAACGTCGCAGCGCCCAGAAAGCCGCGCGTCTCGTCAGTGAGCGGCAACAGGCAGACCAGCGTATCCGCTTCGGCCAGCAAGCCCGGCAGCCCTTGCGGACCGTGGTATCCCGCAATCCCTTCCGGCAGATCGGGTTTCGGACTGCGGCTCCAGCCCGACACCCGATAGCCCAGCGACGATAGCGCGCGCGCCGCCGCCAGGCCCAGCCGTCCCAGCCCGGCGATCGCGACGCGGTGTTCGGAAGGCGGCACGATCGGACTTTCCTGCCAGATTCCCAGCGCGCTATTGCGCACATAGTCTGGAAAATAGCGATGCCGGTTGATCACGGCCCAGACCACATAAGTCGTCATGCCCGCGACCATGCCGGCCTCCGACATGCGGCAGACTGGCACGTGGCGGGGTACGCCGGGATCGGCATAGATATGATCCACGCCCGCTCCGATGGACTGTATCAGGCGCAGGTTCGGCAGCGTCTGCAGCAAGCCCGGTTGGGGCTGCCAGCACAACGCGGCAACGATGTCCGCCGGGTTGCCCAGCGCGTCGCCCGTGCGCCATTCGATGTCCGGGCGTAGCGCCTGGAAGGCGGGCACCAGGTAGCGCATGTCCAGCACGCGGCTGAGCAGGGCGATGCAGGGGGGGCGGCCCGAGGCTGGCTCGCGGGGCGCGGCGCTCATGCCGCCACCGCCGCGCGCTTGCCGCTTCCGGAAACGATGGACGTGAAATCGGGCACGGCCTGCACCAGCTTGCGTGTGTAGTCCTGGGCGGGATCCTCGATGATCTGCGCGGCCGGGCCGCATTCGATGATCCGGCCATGCTGCATGACCGCAATGCGGTCGCACATCTGCGCGGCGACGCGCAAGTCATGGGTAACGAACAGCATGCTCAGTTCGAATTGTTCGCGCACGCTGGCGAACAGCTCCAGCACCTGCGCTTGCACGGAAACGTCCAGGGCCGAAACGGGTTCGTCGGCCACGATCAGCTCGGGGTCGCAAGCAAGGGCGCGGGCGATGCCGATACGCTGGCGCTGGCCGCCGGAGAATTCATGCGGATAGCGTGTCGCCGCTTCCGGGTTGAGGCCGACCCGTTGCAGCAGCTGGGCGGCCCGCTGGCGCGCCAGCTCCGGCGCCATGCCCTGGGCCAGCGGCCCCGCCATGATGGAGCGGCCGACGGTATGGCGCGGATTGAGGGAGGCGTGGGGATCCTGGAACACCATCTGGATGCGCCCTGGAGCCGGCCGCGCGCCGCGCGGCGCCGCGCCCGCGTCGCCATTGAAGACGATACGGCCGCTGTCCTGAGACAGCAGGCCGGCGATGCAGCGGCCCAGCGTGGATTTGCCCGAGCCGGATTCTCCCACCAGGCCTAGCACCTCGCCGCGCTTCAGGCTGAAACTGATGCCGCGCATCGCGGCGACTTCCCGCCCGCGCCGGAACATGCCCCCGCCCGAGACATAGGTCTTGCACAAATCCTGCACCTCCAGCAGGACCGGATGCCGGACACAGGCGCTTTCGGCGGCGGGCATGCCGTGCGGAATGGCGGCGATGAGTTTGCGCGTGTATTCGTGGGCGGGGCTGCCCAGCACGTCCGGCGCGGCTCCGGCTTCCACCACTTCGCCCAATTGCATGACCGCGACGCGGTCGGCTATCTGCGAGACCACGCCGAAATCGTGCGTGATGAAGAGCACAGCCGTACCGTGCCGGGCCTGCAGGTCGCGGATCAGGTCCAGGATCTGCGCCTGGGTGGTGACGTCGAGCGCGGTGGTGGGTTCATCGGCGATCAGGAGCGCCGGCTGCAGCATCAGCGCACAGGCGATCATGACGCGCTGCCGTTGTCCGCCCGACAGGCGGCCGGGGTAGCTGGCGGCAATCGCTGCGGGATCGGGCAGGCGCACGTCGCCGAGCGCGGCGATCACGCGGGCGCGCTTTTCGGCAGGCGTGAGCTTGAGATGCGCGTCCAGCGCCTCTTCCAGCTGCTCGCCGATGCGCATGACCGGATTCAGCGCCGACATCGGGTCCTGGAAGATCATGCCGATGCGGTTGCCGCGCAGCTTGCGCCATTGCGGCTCCGTCAGCGTCAGCAGATCCCGGCCCTGGAAACCGATGCTGCCCGCGACGGGCGTCACCAGGGGCTGCGGCAGCAGGCCCATGACGGCATTGGCGATCATGGACTTGCCTGAGCCGCTTTCGCCGACGATGCACAGGGTTTCGCCGGGCGCGATCGACAGGCTGACCGCTTTGACGGCGAGCTGGCGGTCGGCGCCGGCGGGCAGGCGGATGCTCAGTCCCTTGATGTCCAGCAAGGCAGGCTTGGGTGTCATGCTCGGCTCCTTGCGTTCAGTCGGGTGTTCAGGCCGTCGCTCAGGCCTTCGCCTACGAGGTTCAGTGCCAGTACGGTCAGCAGAATTGCCACGCCCGGAAAGAGGCTGATCCACCAGGCTTGCCGCAAGGCGGTGCGGGCGGCGCCTATCATATAGCCCCAGCTCATGACATTGGGGTCGCCCAGGCCCATGAAGCTGAGGCTGGATTCCAGCAGGATGGCGGTGGCTACCATCAGCGACCCCATGACCACGATGGGCGCAGCGGCATTGGGCAGGATCTGGGTGAGGATGATGCGCAGGTTGGATTCGCCGGCCAGATGCGCGGCGTGGACGAAGTCCCGATGGCGCAGCGTCAGGAATTCCCCGCGGACCAGGCGCGCCACCGGCGGCCAGGACACCAGCGCGATGGCGGCCACGATGGATCCGACCGACGGCTGGAAGATCGCCACCAGTACGATGGCCAGGGCGAAGCTGGGGATGGCCTGGAACAGCTCGGTGAAGCGCATCAGGCCGGTGTCGATCCAGCCGCCGTAATACCCGGCCAGCGCCCCGACCGACACGCCGATCAGCAGCCCGGCCAGGGTGGATATCAGGCCGATCAGCAGCGACACGCGCGCGCCGTAGGCCAGCCCCGAGCCGATGTCGCGGCCCATGGTGTCGGTGCCGAAAGGCAGCCCGGCAGTGTTCAGCGGAGGCAGGAAGGGGCGTTGCACCATCGCCCAGGGATCGTGCGTGGCGATCAGCGGCGCGGTCAGCGCCAGCAGCAGGACGGCCGCCATGACGGCCAGGCCTGCCAGGGCGCCTTTGTTGCGGCGGAAACGCCGCCAGAATCCGTTGTTCATTGCAGTTCTATCCTCGGATCGGCCAACGTGTAGAGGAGGTCGGTGACGATGTTGAACGCCACGGCGAGTGCAGCAGTGACCAGGAAGGTGCCCAGCAGCAGGTTGTAGTCGCGCTGAACCAGCGCATCGAACATCAGGCGGCCGATGCCGGGCCAGGCGAAGACCGTTTCGATGAGCACCGTGCCGCCCACCATCGAGCCCGCCTGTATGCCGGCCAGGGTGATGACGGGCAGCAAGGCGTTGCGCAGGATGTGGTGGCGCTGGATTCGGCGTGGCGAGAGCCCCTTGGCGCGCGCTGTCTTGACGAAGTCCATCTGCGCGACCTCGAGCATCGAGGTGCGCGTCATCCGCGCATAGACCGCCATGTAGAAGAGCGCCAGCGTGGCCGCGGGCAGCACCAGGTGGCGCGCGATGTCGGCCATGCGCGCCAGGCCCGCATGGCCCGCGCCCACGGTCTCGAAGCCGAATCCCGGCAGCCAGTCCAGCTTGACCGAGAACAGCAGCACCGCCATCAGCGCCAGCCAGAACAGCGGCGTGGCGTAGAACAGCATGGACAGCGTGCTGACCAGGCTGTCCACCCAGGTGCCTGCGCGCGCGCTGGTCCATGCACCCAGCGCCACCCCCAGCGACAGCGAAATGACGAAGGCTGTCATGGTCAGAAGCAGGGTTGCGGGCAGCCGTTCGCCGATGAGGCTCATCACCGGGCGCTGCTGGCGATAAGAGTCTCCGAGGTCCAGCCTGGCGGTGTGTCCGAGATAGGTGGCCAGCTGTTCGGGCAGGGGTTTGTCCAGACCGAAGCGTTCGCGCAACTGCGCCATGAATACCTCGTCGGTCGCGCCGGCTTCGCCCGCCATGACGGCGGCCGGGTCGCCGGGCGCCGCGCGGATGAGCAGGAAGTTAACGACCGCGATCAGGGCCAGGACGAGCAGGCCCTGCACGATGCGGCGCATCAGATAGGCAAGTTTCTTCAATGCGTTCCCCTTCCGTACGGCCGGGTTCAGGCCAGCGCGGCGCGCGCCAGACTGTCGTTCAAGCCTATGCCTGAATTGATCAGGTTCTTGATGTTGTTGCGGTACAGGGTGGGGAATTGCAGCTCGAGCAGCCAGGCCACGGGCACCTCGTCGACCAGAATGCGCTGGACTTCTTCATACAGGCGGCGGCGCGCCTGCGGATCGGATTCGCGCGAGCCGCGCTCGAACAGTTCGTCGACCTTGGGATTGCTGTACCCCTCGACGTTGTTCCAGGGCGATCCCTTGGCGATGGTGGAGGTGAGGTAGTTGCGGCTGACGCCAAGGGCGGCATCGCCGTACTGGTAGAGATAGCAGAAGGCGAGGTCGTAATCCCAGTTCGCCGTCTTTTCGCTCCATCCCGCCACGTCGGTGGCGACCATCTCGAGCTTGATGCCGGCCTCGGCCAGGTTCTGGCGCGCGATCTCGGCAAAGCGCTGCCAGGTTTCTCCATAGGGCAGCGGCAGCAAGCGCAGGGTCTGGCCCTTGTAGCCGGCCTCCTTGAGCAGTTTCCTGGCGCGGGCGAGGTCGCGCGGGTACTTGGTCACTTCGTCCGTGTGGTAGCGCACGGTGCTGTTGAAGGGGCCGGTGGCGACCTTGCCGAATCCGTACCAGGCGACGTTGCGCATGGCTTCGCGATCCAGCGCGTACATGATGGCGCGGCGCACGCGGACATCGGCCAGCACCGGGTTGCGGTTGTTCAGCCAGATGAATGAGTGCGGGCCGAAGAACTCCCAGCCCTTGGTGCTGATTTCCACGTTGGGCAGGCCCTTCAGGCGCGCGATATCGAAGTACTCGACCGTGCCGCCGGGCAGCACGTCCAGCTTGCCGGATTCGAACGCAGCGGCGCGCGCGGCCGCGTCGGGAATGACGTGGAAGTACAGCGTTTCCAGGTTGGGCAGGCCGGCTTCGTGGTATTGCTCGTTGCGCACCAGCTGTATGTACGCACCGCGGCGCCACTCCTTGAATTTGTAGGGGCCGGTGCCGATGGGGGTGTTATTGGCCGGATTGCTCATGAAATCCGTGCCCTCGTAGATATGGCGCGGAACCATCGGCATAGTGCCTACTTCGAACAGGCCGAGAAAGGGCGCGAAGGGACGCGGCAGGCGGAATTCCACCGTGTTGTCGTCGAGCGCCTTGATGCTGTCGACGAAGGCCAGGCCGGCGCGCAGGCGCGCGTGGGTCTTGCGCAGGAACTGGTCGACGCTGAACACCACGTCGTGCGCATTGAACGGTTTGCCGTCATGCCAGAGCACGCCTTGCTTCAGCTTGAAGGTGTAGACGGTAGCCTCGTCGTTCACGGTCCAGGAAGCCGCCAGGCCCGGCATGGGGTCGAGTTTTTCGTCGTAGCGCAGCAGGCCTTCGTAGATATTGCCTCCGATCAGCTGGGTGGGGCCGTTTTGGATGATGCCCAGCATGAGTCCCGGCGGTTCCGGCTGCACGGCGATGTTCAGCACGCCGTTGCGCGCGGCGGCGGCCCAGGCGGGAAGGGCGGCGCTGGCGCTCCACCACCCAGCCGTGGCTGCGCTGGCGATCAGAAAATCGCGACGATTCATAGGGTTCTCCTGGAGTCGGGGCCGGGGAGGCCGGAAGGGAGTGGCGGACCCGTCAGACGCGGGTAGCCGAGGGTGCGCTGGTTTGCGGTTGCACGAGCCTGAGCAGCGCACGCCATTCGCGTTCGTTGGGATCCACCGCCCCGGTCAGGCGGTTGGTATCGCCGCTGGCGTACTGTCTGGCGGTTTTTTCACTGACCTGCGGGCTGACGGGGTAGGTGGCCTGGCCGGTCGACTGGATGGCGAGCTGGACGCGGCAGGCCCGGTCCAGGTTGAGCATGAGGATGCAGGCTTCGGCGACGGTCGCGCCCAGGGTCAGCAGGCCGTGGTTACGCAGGATCATGGCCTTATGCGGGCCGAGGTCGGCAACCAGACGCTCGCGCTCGTCGAGGTCCAAGGCGATGCCTTCGTAGTCGTGATAGGCGACGCGGTTGTAGAACTGCAGGGCCCATTGGTTCACCGGCTGCAGTCCGCAGGCCAGCGAAGACACGGCCACGCCGGCGACCGTATGCGCGTGCAGCACGCAGCCGGCATCCGTGCGGCCGCCATGCACGGCGCTGTGGATGGTGAAGCCGGCCGGGTTCACGTCGTAGGAGGTGGGAGACACCGCCACGCCGTCCATGCCGACCTTGACCAGCGATTCCGGGGTGATGTCGCGAAACAGATGGCCATAGGGGTTGATCAGGAAGGCGCCTTCCTCGCCCGGCACGCGCGCCGAAATATGGGTGTAGATGCTGTCGTCCATGCCGAAATGCGCAATCAGCCGATAGCAGGCGGCGAGATCCTGGCGGGTCCGCCATTCGGCGGCGCTGATCGCTTGCGGCGCGGCCTCGAGGGAATTGACCATTGGTGCGTCCTTGGGAGTTCGGTCGCGGCAGCGGACCGGATGGGAAGGATTATGCGTCGATCGTCAACTGTCGACAGTTAGCAGTAACACTGATATGCTGTAAAAAAGCGGGGTGCTATATAGCTGACGCCTTGTCGCTTTTCGCCCCGAGATAGAGAACATGCCATGAGCGAGACCCCGGACGCCGCCGCCACTTTTGAATCCGTCAACGTTCCCGACCTGGTCGGCGTGGTCGAGGACCGTCTGACGCAAGCCATCGTGCAGGGCCGCCTGCGCCCCGGCAGCCGGGTGGTGGAGGCCGAAATCGCGCGCCAGATGTCGATCAGCCGCGCGCCGGTGCGCGAAGCGTCGCGTCGCCTGGAGCGCCAGGGGATTCTGGTGTCCAAGCCGCGTCGCGGCTTTTTCGTGCGCGAAATGTCGGTGCGCGAAATTGATGACCTGTTCCAGGTGCGCCTGAGCCTGGAAATGACCGCGATCGCCGCGGCCTGCGAGCACGCGGACGCGGCCGGCATGGCGCGGCTGAAGGCGCTGATGGACCTGATGACCGCCGAGGCGGCCGATGCGCCGCAGCACCGGCGGATTGAACTGGACCTGAGTTTCCACACCCTGATCTGCGAGCTGTCGGGCAATGCCTATCTGCTGCGCCTGTTTTCCAGCACCCAGACCGAGATGCGGATGATCATTTCGCTGATCGACAACGTGTACCAGGATCCCGAGATGGTCGCGGCCACGCATCAACCCATCCTGGACGCGTTGTCGCGACGGGACGTGCAGGCCGCGCAGGCCTGCATGAAGGTCCACCTGGACGATGCCTGGGAGCACGTCCGCAATCTGTTCGTCTCGCAGCACGGCGCGGCGGGCGAAGAACCAAGGGGCAGCAGGAATCCATGAAAGTCGTCTACAGCGATAAGCATCAGCTTCACGATCCGCAGTTCTTCATCGTCCGCGGCAAGGTCAAGCGCAGCAATGAACAGCCCGAGCGCGGCGCGCGCCTGCTGGCGGCGGTGCGGCGCGACGGCCACGACATCATCGGGCCGGAAGATTATGGCGCCGGTCCGCGCGCAGCGGTGCATACCCCGCAATACCTGCGCTTTCTGGAAACCGCCTACGCGCGCTGGCGCGAACTGCCCGACGCTTCCGAGGAAGTCGTGGCCAACGTGCATCCGTTTCCGGGCCAGCCCTGTACCTATCCCGAGCACATCGTCGGCCTGGCCGGCTATCACATGGGCGACACCGCTTGCCCGATCGGCGCGGGCACCTGGGACGCGGCCGCCTGGTCGGCGCATTGCGCCACCCGTGCCGCGCAACTGGTGCTGGACGGCGAACGAGCGGCCTATGCGCTGTGCCGTCCTCCCGGCCACCACGCGTATGCCGACCGTGCCAATGGCTTCTGTTACCTGAACAATGCCGCCATCGCGGCCCAGCACCTGCGTGGGGCGCACAAGCGCGTCGCGGTCCTGGACCTGGACGTGCATCACGGTAACGGCACGCAAGGCATCTTCTACCGCCGCTCCGATGTGCTGACGGTCTCCATACACGCCGACGCGCACAACACCACGCCATTCTTCGTGGGCCACGCGCACGAAACCGGCGAGGGCGACGGCCTGGGCTACAACATCAACCGACCCTTGCCGGTGGGAACGGGCGACGAAGGTTATCTGGCCGCGTTGCGCCGCGTCTGTCTGGATATCAAGGCTTACGCGCCGGGCGCGCTGGTGGTGGCGTTGGGGCTGGACGCCCACGAAAGAGACCCCTACAAAGGCCTGGCCGTCACGACGGGGGGCTTTGGCGCCATCCTGGCGCAGGTGGCCTCGCTGGGCCTGCCGACGGTGCTCGTGCAGGAGGGCGGCTACCTCTCGGACGATCTGGGCCCCAACCTGGCCAGCGCCCTGCGCGGCTTCGCCTCGGCCGCTTAGGGAGCCTGCAATGACGGAAATGGCATGTGCTGAGGACGTGCTGGCCACGGCCTCGCCCGATATCGACGACGCCTGCGCCGCGAGCCAGGCCTGGCTGCACTTCGGCATCGAGGCCGAGGTGCGCCGACTGGCCGGCGAACGTGATCGGAATTTCCATTTGCGTACGGCCGACGGCCGCGAATACGTGCTGAAGTTTTCGCATCCGGCGGAAGATGCGCGGGTGGCGGATTTCCAGGCCCGCGCCATGTTGCATGTCGAACGCGCAGACCCGGACCTGCCGGTGCAGCGCGTCATGTTGAGCAAGGACGGCGTTCCCTGCGTGGACTACCGGGCGCCGGATGCGCCGGCGCGCGTGCTGCGCCTGTTCAGCTACTTGCCGGGCACGCCGCTGCCGGGCGTGGCGCGTTCGCAGGCGCAGCGCCGCAATCTCGCGGCGGCGCTGGCCAGGCTGGGCTTGGCCTTGCGCGGCTTCGAGCATCCCGCCGGCACGCTGAACCTGCCCTGGGACATTCAGCGCACCCACGAGATGGCGCCGTTGCTCGCGCATGTAGCGGATCCGGCTCGTCGCGCCCTGGCCGAACGCGCGCTGGCGCGCTTCGTGGAGCATGCCAGGCCGGTGCTGCCCGGTTTGCGCGCCCAGGCTATCCACAACGACCTGAACCTGTACAACGTGCTGGTCGATCCGGACGACCATGACCGCATCGCGGGCATCCTGGATTTCGGCGATATGGTGCGGGCGCCGCTGGTCAACGACCTGGCGGTGGCCGCTTCGTACCAGCTCGATCCCGAGGGCGACCTGTTGGCGCCGGCGGTCGAGTTCGTGTCCGCATACCACCAGGTCAGCCCGTTGGAACGGGCCGAGGTCGGCATCCTGCTCGACCTGATGGTGGCACGGCTGGTGATGGTGGTCGCCATCGGCGGCTGGCGCGCCGCCCGCTATCCCGACAACAGCGACTACATCCTGCGCAATAACGCGCTGTCCTGGGCCCGGCTGCAAGCCAGCGACGGCCTCGAGCGCGAGCGCGCGCGCGAGCGGCTGCTCGCGGCCTGCGGGTATTGATGAAAGGAAGCCTCCATGACTATGCAAGTTTCCCGCATGGCCGGTGACGCCGAGCGCACCGCGGCTCTGGTGGCGCGCCGCCAGCGCTTGCTCGGCCCGGCCTACCGCTTGTTCTACGAGTCGCCGGTGCATCTGGTCAGAGGCGAGGGCGTCTGGCTGTATGACGCCGAGGGCAAGCCCTACCTGGACGCATACAACAACGTCGTACCGCTGGGACATTGCCATCCGGCCGTGGTGGACGCGATCGCGCGCCAGGCGTCGACTTTGAACACGCACACGCGCTATGTGCACGAGACGGTGCTCGATTACGCGGAGGAGCTGCTCGCAACCTTTCCCGCGGGAACGGGCCACGTGATGTTTACGTGCACGGGCAGCGAAGCCAATGACCTGGCCCTGCGCATCGCGCAGACCCATACCGGGGGCGCCGGACTTATCGTGACGCGTTTCGCCTATCACGGGGTCACGCTGGCAATTTCGCAGGCCTCGCCGTCGCTCGGGCGTTACGTCACGCTGGGGCCGGCGGTGCGTACCGTGGCGGCGCCAGATACTTACCGCCAGTCGTCGCAGGAGATCGGACCGGCACTGGCGCAGGCGGTGCGCTCAGCCATCGCCGATCTTCAGGGACAGGGCTTGCGGCCGGCGGCGCTGATGGTCGACACCATATTTTCCAGCGATGGCATTCAGGCGGCGCCGGAAGGTTTTCTGCGGGAAGCGGCGCAGGCCATCCGCGAGGCCGGTGGCCTGTTCATCGCGGATGAAGTGCAGGCCGGCATGGGCCGCACCGGGCAGGCGCTGTGGGGCTTCATGCGGCACGGCGTCGAACCCGACCTGATCACAATGGGCAAGCCGCTGGGCAATGGCCATCCGGTGGCGGGCGTGGCCGCGCGGCCCGAGGTGCTGGAGCAGTTCGGCCGCAATTCGCGTTACTTCAATACCTTCGGAGGCAATCCCGTGTCGGCCGCCGCGGGCCTGGCCGTTCTGCGGGCCGTGCAGTCCGAGGGGCTGATGCAGAACGCCGAGCGGGTCGGCGCCTACCTGCGAGCGCGGCTGCGGGATCTGGCCGCGCGGCACGACATCATTGGGGACGTGCGCGGGGCCGGCCTGTTCATCGGCGTGGAGCTGGTGCGCGACCGCCATAGCCGCGAGCCGGCCGCGCAGGAGGCGGCGCGCGTGGTCAACGGGCTGCGCGACCGGCAGGTGCTGGCCGGCAGCGCGGGCGAGCATGCCAACACCCTGAAGATCCGCCCGCCGCTGGTGTTTTCCAGGGAAGATGCCGACCGGCTGGTAGCTGCCCTGGACGAAACGCTGGCCGCGCTGTAGCGGATAGCCTCGATCCAACTTTTTGCGCTTGCCACGAAAGGCGGCGGCTTTCGCCGCCTGATGGGTTTCGCGCGCTGGAAGATTGGGTTCTTGCTCAAGGATTCTCGCGCTGCACCCATCCTACGCCGGGTACACCGCCCCCGCCGCAATGCGCACCGGGTACGGGTCCAGCGCCGCGCCCTGGCACGGGCCTTCTATGCACTGGCCGTCCTCGAAGCGGAACAGGGCCGAATGGTGGGCGCACATCATCACCCGGCCTTCGTAGGTCAGCACGCCGCCATGCGCCGCGCCCAGCGTGATGGAGAAGTGCGGGCAGCGGTTCAGGTAGCCCCATACCGCGTCTCCCCGCCGCACCAGGATCACGGACTGCGCGCCCGCGCTGACCGTGCGCGATCCGCCGTCGGGCACGTCCTCGACCCGGCATAGCGCCCCGGCGCGTTGTTCAGGCTCGCGGCAGCACGAAGTCATATTGCCCCTCGTGGAACCCCGACCGGAATCCGTAGCGCGCCGCCAGTGGCGAGTCCGCGCCGCGCGGCTCGTACTGCACCACCAGCGACGGCTTGACGCCGAACACGGCGTCGGAGGCGAGGTAGGGATCGCCGGCATTGAACAGGTGCGTGACCAGCGTCTGGTGGCCCGGCGCCTCGATCATGAAATGCAGGTGGGCGGGCCGGAAGATGTGCCGGCCGGTGGCCGCCATCATGCGGCCCACGGGTCCGTCTCCCGGAATGGGATAGGATACCGGCAGGATGGTGCGTATCGCGTAGTAGCCGGTGTCGTCCGCGCGATAGCGGCCGCGCAGGTTGCCTTCGGGCTGGGCCGTGTCCTGGCCGGAGTACATGCCGTTGGCGGCCGTCTGCCACACATCGAGCACGGCGCCGGCCAGCGGCCGGCCCTCGGTGTCGCGGACGTGCCCATGAACCAGCGCCGGCTCGCCGGGCGTCTGCGCCATGTCCTCGCCCGCGGCCCGGTCCGGCATGCCGGCGATGTAGAAGGGGCCGAACACGGTGCTTTCGGTAGCGTGGCCCGGCTTGCGGTGGTTGATGGCGTCGACCAGCATGGAGACGCCCAGCGTGTCGGACAGCAGGATGAACTCCTGCCGCACCACGCCGTCACAGATCTGCCCCGTTTCGGTCAAAAACCGGATGGCCGCCATCCATTCGGCTTCGGTCGGTTCCACGTCCGAGACGAAGGCATGCAGGTGGCGCACCAGCGACTGCATCAGCTGGCGCAGCCGCGGGTCCGGCGTCCGGGCGAAGGTGTCGAGGACGGTTTCGGTGAGGACGGCTTCCGGGTCTCGGGTGGCGGTGTTCATGGGGGACTCCTGTCGATGGCTCAACGCTTGAAGTAGGGCGGCACCGCGGCGTCCACATTCACCCAGACGGATTTGGCCTCGGTGTAGTCGTGCATGGCCTCGAAGCCCATCTCGCGGCCATAGCCGGACTGGCCCATGCCGCCGAAGGGACTGCCCGGATTCACCCGTTTGTAGCAGTTTATCCAGCACATGCCGGCGCGGATGGCGTCCGCGACCTTGTGCGCGCGCGCCAGGTCGCGCGTCCACAGCCCGCTGCCCAGCCCGTAGTCGGTCGCATTGGCGATGGCGACGGCTTCTTCGTCGCTGCCGAAGCGCAGCACGGTGACGAAGGGGCCGAAGACTTCTTCCTGCGCGACGCGGTCCTGCGGTTTGGCCTCCACCACCGTCGGGGCCACGAAATAGCCCGCGGACAGCGCCCCGTCGGGCGCCTTGCCGCCGGCCAGCACGCGCCCGCCCTGTTCGGTGGCGATCTGCACGTAGGACAGCACTTTGTCGCGATGCTGCGCCGAGGTCAGCGGGCCCATTTCCGTGTCGGGCGAGCGCGGATCGCCCAGGCGGATGGAGTTCGCCAGCCGGGTGAAGCGTTCGAGGAATTCGTCGGCGATCTTGTCGTGCAGCATCAGCCGCGAGCCGGCGATGCAGGCCTGGCCCTGGTTGTGGAAGATGGCCCAGGCCGCGCCGTTGACCGCGGCGTCGAGGTTGGCGTCCTCGAAGACGATGTTGGCACCCTTGCCGCCCAGTTCGAGCTGCACGCGCTTGAGGTTGCCCTTGGACGCCTCGACGATGCGCCGGCCGGTGGCGGTCGAGCCGGTGAAGGCGATCTTGCCCACGTCCGGATGCTCGGCCAGGCGCTGGCCGGCGGTATGGCCATAGCCCGGGACCACGTTGACGACGCCGTCGGGAAAGCCGACCTCGGCCATGAGTTCGGCGATGCGCAGCGTCGACAGCGGCGTGAGCTCCGACGGCTTGATCACGACGGTGTTGCCGGCGGCCAGGGCCGGGCCCATTTTCCAGCTGGTGAACATCAGCGGGAAGTTCCACGGCACGATCTGGCCCACCACGCCGATCGGCGCGCGCTGCACGTAGTTCAGAAAGCCCGCTTCCACCGGGATGACGCTGCCCAGCAGCTTGTCGGACATGCCGCCGAAGTAGCGGAAGCAGGCGGCGGTGCGCGGCACGTCCAGGCCGCGCGTATCGCGGATGGGATGGCCGGTGTCCAGGGTTTCCAGCTGCGCCAGCTCTTCGGCGTTGGCTTCGATCTTGTCGGCGAGCTTGAGCAACAGGTGTCCGCGATCGGCCGCCGCCATCCGCGACCAGGCGGGAAACGCGTGCTGCGCCGCTGCGACGGCGCGGTCCACGTCGGCCGCTTCGGCGGCGGCGATGGCGGTGATGAGGGTGCCGTCGTAAGGATTCAGCACGTCGATGGTGCCGCCGGCGGCCGCGTCCACGAACTTGCCGTCGATGAAGAGTTTGTTCTGCATGGTTGATGATTCGCTGAAGAGTGTGGGTAAGGCTCAGAAGGCGACCGGATACGGCGGGAGTTCGCCGCTTTCGTAGCGCTGGGGCAGGTCGGGCGTGGCGTTCTCCCAGACCAGCAGCATGGAGCGCTTGGTCGAATAGCCCTGGTGGCGGATGTCGGCCGGCATGGCGCAGACGTCGCCGGCGCGCATCGTTACCCGCGCGCGCGGCGCGCCGGTTTCCTTGTCGCCGATGTCCCAGACGATCTCGTCGGACAGCTGCAGGAACCATTCCACCCGGTCGTTGCCGTGGAACACCGGCAGGATGAACTCCTCGGTCGTGGGGCAGAACAGGCTGGCGCCGCACACCGAGGTGACCGAGGGGTTCCAGGTCACGTCCGAGCGCGACAGGTACTTGAACAGGTTGAAGGCGTGCAGCTGGCCTTCGAAGCCGGGTTCGACGTGGACCTCCGGCTCTTCCTGGGTCACGTCCGCGAACGCGCGGTTGATCGGCAGGTCGTCGCGAAGGGGCGAATCCCCGGGCAGGCCGGGCATGCGCCGGGTGGCGATCCGCGAACGTTCGATGGCGTCTGCGTTGTCGCCGTGCTTGCGGCCGAAGGCGGTGCCGGTTTCTTCCGGCGCGGCGAAGGGATCGAAGCCTTCGTTGGTCCAGTCGTGCAGCATGGCCTTGAACGTGGCCATGATGAGCGGGGTGTCGAAGGTCTCGGTGTAGTCCACGCCGGCCGCCTTCATGACGCCGTTGAACGAGCCGGCGTAGACGTCGACCTTGCCGTAGTGGTTGCGGGTGCCGAATACGTGGTCGAAGTTCACCCAGCCGTAGAAGAAGCCCCAGGCCACGTCCCGCATCAGGGCGCGCAGGAACGCGTCGGCGGGCATGGCGTGGGTGCGCGTCTGGCCGTTGGCCGGCCAGTGAATCTTGGCGAAGTATTCGTCGCGGGTGAAGGTGAAGGCGCCGAGATCGAAGCGCTTGTAGCCGGTCGCGGCGTCGGCGGCGCTGGCCTGGACCTTGTCGGCGGCGAAAGCGGGGGCGGGGGTATCGGTGGCGAGCTGGGCCATGTCGGTTCTCCAGATGGAATGAATCGTGGGGGAGGGCGGAGGGTTACTGCAGGCAGATGTCCGCCCATTTCTCGACGGACAGTTCGCCCAGGCGGGTGTGCAGCAGCAGGACGCCCGGCAGCGCGGCGGTGAAGCGGTAGGCGCAGCCCGCGGGCAGCAGGCACTGGTGCCCGCGGCCCAGCTTCACGTGTCCCATCGGCTGGCCGGCGGGGTTTTCGCCCGCGAGCACGGCGCCTTCGCCCGCGGCCGGCGGCTGGTCCAGGGCCAGGAATTCGACCTGCGCCACGCCGTCCATGAGGATGGCGAACTCGTCGTGGCTGCAGACGTACCAGGGCGACACACCTTCGGCCCGCACGGTCTCGATGACGTACTCCAGGTTCTTGCCCACGACGATCTTCTCGTAGGGCGCGGCGCCGTCGGCCACTTCGAATATGTTGGAAAACACATAGTGGCGGGGCGATCCGGTGGTGATCTCGATAGAGCCTTTCCGGTAGTTCTTCAGCGAGCCGAAGACGGTGGGCGTTGCGGTCGTGTTCATGGGGTCTCCAATATCGTTCAGGTTCAGTTCACCTGCAGGTGAATCTTCTGGATGACGGCGTTCCATTTGGCGGTGTCGTCGCGCAACCGGCTGGCCGTCTGCTCGGGCGATTCCGGACGCGGGTCCAGGTCGTTGGCCTGCAGCTTCTGCTTGACGTCCGGCCGGGCCAGGGCCTGCGCCACCGCGTCGTTCATGCGGTCGACGATGGCCGCCGGCGTGCCCTTGGGCGCGAACAGCATTTCTCGGAAGGTGGCGTCGTAGCCCGCGACGCCGGCCTGCTGCATGGTGGGCACGTCCGGCGCCTGCACCGAGCGCGTGTCGCCCGATACCGCCAGCCCGTTCAGCTTGCCGGCGGACACGTAGGACGCGACCACGGGCGAGGCGAGGTAGCCGCAGGGCACCTGGCCGGCCAGCACGTCCTGGGTGGCCGGCGACGGCCCTTTGTACGGGACGTGCATGACGTTGAGGCCGGCGCCGGACAGGTACAGCTCCATCGCCAGATGGCCGGGCACGCCCTGGCCGCCGGACGCGTAGCTGAGCGCGCCGGGCGCCTTCCTGGCCTCGGCGTCGAGCTGGGCCAGCGTGCGCAGGCCGGACGAGGGGCCGCACACCAGCATCTGGTTGAAGTTGGCCAGCGCCACGACCGGCGTCAGGTCCTCGGCCTTGAAATTGAGCTTGCGATAGATGGCCGGGTTGATGGTGACCACCGTATCGGGCGCCTGCAGAAAGGTGTAGCCGTCGGCGGCCGCCCGGGCCACCGCTTCCGCGCCGATATTGCCGCCCGCGCCGGGGCGGTTTTCCACGACGAGGGGCTGCTTGAGCGTCTGTCCGACCGCCTCGGCCACGATGCGCGCGGCCGTGTCGCCGGGCGAGCCCGCCGGAAACGCCACCACCACGCGGATGGGGCGCGCCGGCCAGTCGTCCTGCGCATGGGCGTACGGTCCTGTGCCGGCGGCGATACAGGCCGCCAGCGCAAGTAGCTGCGATTTCATGTTGTCTCCTTCCGTATGTTTTTTTTCAGGCGCCCTGGTGCGGGCGCGCTGTGTCACCACCTGCCGATATGGATGCCTGTCGACTCCTCCTTGCGCGTCCATGCCGCCATCGTCTCGCCGCTGACCGTGGGGTGTATCCGGCGGTTGCGCAGCCACTCGAACAGCAGGGCCTGGTAACGCTCACGGACGGCGGCGTAAGCGGGGTCCGCGCCCAGGTCGTCGAATTCGTCGGGGTCGGCGCGCAGGTCGAAGAGCTGCGGACGCAAGCCCTCGAAATGCACGTACTTCCAGTCGTGGTCGCGCACCATGTAGGCGTGGCAGCCGTCGGCGGGCCGGTTCAGCGGTTCGCGCACGCAGTCGCGGAACGCATAGTCGTTTTCCGAGTACACGGCGTTGCGCCACTCGGCCGGGGCATCGCCCTGCAATAGCGGCAGCAGCGAACGTCCTTCCAGAATGTGGCCGGGGATGTCCGCCTTGTAGGCGTCCAGGATCGTGGGGACCAGGTCGATGGCTTCCACCAGCCGCGATTCCACGACGCCGCGCGGCACGCCGTCGCCCGGCAGGCGGATGATGAGCGGCACCTTGGCCACGCAATCGTGGAAGAGCTCCTTCTCGCCCATGTAGTGGTCGCCCAGGTAGTCGCCGTGGTCGCTGCTGAAAATGATCATGGTGTCCCGGTCGCGCCCGCTGCGCCGCAGGTAGTCGAACAGCACGCCCAATTGGTCGTCCACCTGCTTGATGAGTCCCATGTAGGTGGGGATGACGGTCTCGCGCACTTCGTCGCGGGAGAAGCTCTGGCTCACCTCCGTGCGGCGGTAGCCCTGCAGCACGGGGTGCGCATGCTCCAGTTCGCGGGGGCTGCGCTTGACGGCCTGCACGTCGTCTTTCGAGTACATGGCGTGATAGGGCGCCGGCGCGACGTAGGGCCAGTGCGGTTTGATGTAGGACAGGTGCAGCACCCAGGGCCGGTCGCCGCTTTCTTCGATGAACTCGATCGCGCGCCGCGTCATGTAGGGCGTTTCGGAGTCCTCTTCGCGCACGCGGGCGGGCAGGGCGGCGTGGCGCATGTTCCAGCCCGACAGAATCTCGCCGTTTTGGCCCAGCGCCGAGTTGGCGTGATCGTGCCAGGGATTGGCGCCGTCGTAGCCGCGCTGGCGCAGGTATTGGCCGTAGCGGTGCGCCTCGGTGCTGAAGCCGTCGGGCCAGATGCCGTCGTCGCGGTCGTAGGGTTCGAATCCGCCTTCCATCGCCAGCGTGCCGATGGCGCTGGCGGGGTCGATCCCCAGGCGGCGCAGGCCGGCCATGTCCGGTTCCATGTGCGTCTTGCCGGCCACCGCCACGCGCACGCCCAGCGGGTTCAGGTAATCGCCCAGCGTCAGTTCGCTGACCGGCATGGGCACGAAGTTCCATACCGCGCCGTGGCTGGTGACGTAGCGGCCGGTGTAGTAGGACATGCGCGACGGGCCGCAGACCGGGCCCTGCACGAAGGCGTTGTCGAAACGCACGCCCTCGGCGGCCAGCCGGTCGATGTTGGGGGTGCGCAGGCGCGGGTGTCCATAGCAGGACAGATAGTCCCAGCGCAGTTGGTCGCACATGATCCACAGCACATTGCGTACAGCCTGTCCGCCCATTCCAGCCTCTCGTCCCGGTTCGCCAGCCACATCGGCCTGCGATAGACGCCACGATATTTGGAGCGGGCTGGGCGGCTCAAGCAGGTTTTGCTAGAGTTTCACCGAGTGAAATCCGCGGATGCGCGGAAATGGGAGACGCAATGACCCGCTGGGCCCCGAAGGTGAAGACGATAGACGCGCTGGAGCGCGGCCTGATCGTGCTGGACGAGGTGCGCGCCTCGCAGGGCGCGAGCCTGCAGGAATTGCACGTGCGCACCGGCTACGCCAAGGCCACGCTGCTGCGCATCCTGGCGACGCTGCAATTGCGCGGCCTGATCTGGCGGCGGATTGCCGACGACTATTTCTGTCCGGCCAGCTCGCTCAACGAACCCAGCCGGCGCGCGCGCGTGCTGGACCTGCTGGGCCAGTGCGCGGCGCCCGAACTGGACCGCCTGCAGGCCAAGGTGCTGTGGCCGTCGGACCTGACGGTGCGCCGCGGCAGCGCGATGATCGTGCGCGAGACCAACCGCAGCCAGTCGTACTTCACGATACGCAGGGACAACATCGGCTTCCAGATCAACATGCTGCGCTCCGCCGTGGGCCGCGCCTATCTGGCGTTCTGCGCCGACAAGGAGCGCGAGTCGATCCTGGCGGCGCTGCGCCGCAGCCGCCGCGAGGGCGACGCGCTGGCGCACGATAGCGCCGCCGTGGACAGGATGCTGGAGCAGACTCGCCGCCAGGGCTACGGGCTGCGCGAGCAGCGCTTCGGCGGCGACTACGACAAGCCGCGCAGGGACCAGAACGACAGGCTGGAGGCCATCGCCGTTCCCATCATGGCCGCGCCGGGGCGGCTCTACGGTTGCGTGAACATCGTGTGGATACAGGGCGTGCGCACCGCCGACCAGATGGTCGAGCAGTGCCTGGAGCCGCTGTGCCGCACGGCCCGCGCCATCTCGGCCGGCATGACTCGCCGCGCTTGAGGCAGAATTGTTTTTTTAATGTATTAAAACTACGGGTTATTACCGATAAGTTTCTGCGTATTTTCGTTCTATAAACGCATCATTGTATTTTTTATGTATTTATAGAAATGAAAATCGCCTTGCTGGGTTGCGGTGAAGTGGGGTCCTGCTACGCGCAGGCGTGGACCGATGCCGGCCATCGAATGGCCGGCATCTGCGATCTGCGCCAGGACGAGGAAATGACCGCGCGCGCGCGCCGCTATGGCGCCGGACTGCACGCGGCGCCCGGACCCTGGCTGCGCGAGGCCGACATCGTGGTGTCGGCCGTGTACGGCCACGCCGCGCGCGAGGTGGCGCAGCAGAGCTTCCCCCACATGCGCGCCGACGCCGTCTACGCCGACTTCACTACGGCCGGCGCGGCCGACATGCAGGCCGCCGCGGCGGCCGCCGCCGCGCAGGGCATCGATTTCACCGACGTGGCGATCATGGGCGCCATCGCCTTGCTGGCCGAGCGCACGCCCTTGCTGTGCGCCGGCACGGGCGCCGACGCCGTGCTGCGCCTGGCCGAGAGCGGCGGGGCGCCGGCGCGCGCCATCGCCGGCGCGGCGGGCGACGCCGTGCGGCTGAAGCTGCTGCGCAGCATCATGACCAAGGGCATGGAAAGCCTGGCGGTGGAATGCCTGGTGGCGGCCGAATCCATGGGGCTGCGCGCCTCGCTCTACGAAGTGCTGGCGGACATCGACCGCACGCCGCTGACCGCCTTCATGGATTCCTTCATCCGTTCGCACGTGCTGCACGCCGGCCGGCGGCATGCCGAAGTCCGCGAGGCGCGCGAGCAACTGGTCGAGGCCGGGCTGGAACCGCTGGTGCTCGACGGCGTGGAGCGGCTGTTCGCGCGCACCAGCCGCGGCATAGACGCGGCCCGGGCCCAGGGCGATTTCGACGTGCCGGATTCGGTGGACGCGCGCCTGGCCTGGCTGGCGCCGTTGGCGCAGCGGCGTTGAGCGCGCCGCGTGGAACTGCCAGTCAAAAAAAATCAAACCGTGTGAGGAAGACGATGAAACGCTTGAAGAACCTGTTGGCCGCCACGCTCGTGCTGGGCTGCGCCGCCGTGAACGCCGCCGACATGGGCGCGGCGCCCATTACCCTGATCTCCCCGTTTCCGCCCGGCGGCGGCACCGACACGCTGACGCGCATGATGGCCAGCGCGATCGGCCAGGACCGCGGCTGGAACATGGTGGTGGAGAACAAGCCCGGCGCCGGCGGCAACCTGGCGCTGGACGCCACCGCCCGCGCCCGCCCCGACGGCCACACGCTGGTGATGGCCCAGACCGACAACATCGTGCTGAACCCCTGGCTCTACAACAAGCTCAGCTACGACACCTTCAAGGATTTCAGGCCGATCGGGCCAGTGGCGACTTCGCCCAGCGTGTTCGTGGTGCTGCCCGACTCGCCGTTCAAGACGGTGGCCGACGTGGTCAAGGCGGCGCAGGCCCGCCCCGGCCAGGTTTCGCTGGGCATTCCCGGCATCGGCGGCACCGGCGACCTGACCGGCTATCTGTGGCGCAAGGCCGCGAACATCGAATTGATGCACGTGCCGTACCGCGGCTGGGGCCAGGCGTTCCCGGACCTGGCCAGCGGCCGGATCGACATGTACGTGGGCTCGGTGGCTTCGCTGCTTCCGCAGATCCGCGGCGGCAAGGTGCGCGCGCTGGCCGTGGTCGCCAAGGACCGCGCGCCGGCCTTGCCCGACGTGCCGACGTTCGCGGAGAACGGATTCAAGGGCCTGGACCAGTCGATCTGGTGGGGCCTGATGGCGCCGGCCAAGACGCCGGACGATGTGGTCGCCACGCTGAACCAGGCCCTGCAGGCCGTGCAGTCCAACCCCGAACTGGTGAAGAAGCTGGAAGACGCCGGCTACAGCATCCTCAAGGGCACGCCCGACGACCTGGCGCGCCAGCACCGCGCCGACCACGAGATCTTCGGCAAGGTCGTGCAGGACGCCGGCATTCCCAAGCAGTGACCGCGAGCCATCGCAATTTTCCAGACAGGAGCAAAGATGATCGGTTTTGAGATCCATGCCCGCAAGCGCGCGGTGAGCAGGCAGACCGTGGAGAAGTTCAGCGGCATTCCGGTGGCCAACATCAGCGATTGCATGTCGCGCATGGCGGCGGGCGGCGCGCGCCTGCGGCCCATGCACGACGGCCGTCCGATGGCCGGCCCGGCCCTGACCGTGCGCACCCGGCCCGGCGACAATCTGCTGGTGCACAAGGCGCTGGAGCTGGCCCAGCCCGGCGACGTGATCGTGGTGGACGCGGGCGGCGACCTGACCAACGCGATCATCGGCGAAATCATGACCAGCTATGCGCAGGCGCGCGGCCTCGCCGGCATCGTGATCAACGGCGCCATCCGCGACTGCGGCGCGATTCGGCGCGGCTCGTTCCCGGTCTACGCGGCCGGCGTGACGCACCGCGGACCCTACAAGGACGGGCCGGGCGAGATCAATGGCGTCATCGCGCTGGACGGCATGACGATCGCGCCGGGCGACCTGATCGTCGGAGACGACGACGGCCTGCTGTCGATCCCGTACGAGCAGACCGAGGCGCTTTATCAGGCGGCCTCGTCCAAGCACGAAGTGGAAACCAAGATGCTGGCGGACATCGCCGCCGGCAGGCTGGATACCTCGTGGATCGACGCCAGGCTCAAAGCCCTGGGCTGCACGGAGCGGCAGGCATGAGCGCAGCGCCGCGGCCGAAGGACACGATGCGCGTGGCCCGGCTGGATCTGTGGATCGACCCGGCGTTCGACGCGGACATCGGGCGCGAGCCGGGCCTCGCCCTGCAGGTGCTGCCCGCGCATGGCGACGCCGTCACGGCGGCCGGCTTGGCCGGCGCGCACGCCTACCACGTCAGCGCGGCCAAGGACGAGGTGCCCGCGCGCTGGCAGGTGTCGGAAAGCCTGCTGGCCGCATGCCCGCGGTTGCTGTGCGTGTCCTCCGGCGGCGCCGGCTACGACACGGTGGACGTGGCGGCCTGCACGCGGGCCGGCGTGGCCGTGGTCAACCAGGCCGGCGCGAATGCGGCCTCGGTGGCGGAAATGACCTACGCCTTGCTGCTGGCGCTGGTCAAGCGCCTGCGCGCCTCCCAGGCCGCGCTGCTGGCGGGAACCGCTGCCACGCGCGAGGCGCTGATGGGGCATGAAATCGAAGGCCGGGTGCTGGGCCTGGTGGGCATCGGTGAAATCGGCGCCAGAGTGGCGCGCGCCGCCGCCGGTTTCGGCATGCGCGTCCTCGCCTGCGATCCGCTGCTGCCGGCCGGGGAAATCCGACGCCGCGGCGCCGAACCGGCGGACCTGGCGGCGCTGCTCGACGCGGCCGACGTCGTCAGCCTGCACTGTCCGTTGAACGGCGAGACGCGCGGCATGTTCGGGGCCGAGCAGTTCGGGCGGATGAAGCCAGGCGCGCTTTTCATTTCCACCGCGCGCGGCGGCATCCACGACGAAGACGCGCTGCTGGCGGCGCTGCGGGACGGACGGCTGGCGGGCGCCGGCCTGGACGTCTGGAGCCAGGAGCCGCCGCCGCCGGACCACCCGCTGCTGCTGCGTCCCGACGTGGTGGCGACCTATCACACGGGCGGCGTGACGCACGAAGGCCGGCGCAAGGTGGCGCAAGGGTCCGCGGCCCAGATCGCCGCGATGCTGGCGGGCCGCCGCCCGGCGCGGCTGTTGAATCCGGAGGTCTGGCCCAGGTTCCTGGAGCGGCTGGCGCAGCGCCATGCCCCGCATGGCCTTCCGGTATAGTTCGACTACCTTGTTCCGGAGCCTCGCGCCACCATGTCCAGCGCCCGCGATTACGTCTATGGAGAGCTGCGCCGCCGCTTGATGGCGGGCGCTTTCATGCCGGGCGAGCGGCTGCGCGAAGAGCATATCGCGGCCGAGCTTTCCGTCAGCCGCACGCCGGTGCGCAGCGCCATCGAGCGCCTGGTGGCCGACGGCCTGGTCAAGCACGAAGGCCGGCGCGGCGCGGTGGTGCTGGGCTGGCAGGACCGCGACATCGACGAAGCGTTCGAACTACGCATGCTGCTGGAACCGTATTCGGCCAAGGCGGCGGCCGAACGCGCGACCCCTGAACAGATCCTCGAACTGGAGCGCATCAACCAGTGCATGCTGGACGCGGTCAATTCCAACGACCCCGACAGCGTGGCGCGCGTGCAGCACTACAACAACCAGTTCCATCACGCGCTGCTGAACGCCGCGCAATCGGCCCGGGTGCGCTCCATGGTGGAAAGCCTGCTCGATATGCCGATCATCATCGGCTCGTTCTACTTCTACACCAGGGACGACATGCTGCGCAGCGTGGAGCATCACCGCCAGATCATCGCCGCGCTGCGCGCGCGCGACGCGGAGTGCGCCCAGATCGCGGTGCGCTTCCATCTGGCTTCCACGCACCTGCTGTTTCGCAGCCACCGCAAGTCGCGCGCGTAGCCGGGCTACTTCCCGCGCCCATCCGCTTCGGCCAGCGCCTGCTCGATGATGGCGCGGGCCGTCCAGCGCGCGACTTCGGTGACCTCGGGCAGTTCCAGTTTCCAGATGTCCTTCAGCACCAGGAATACCTCGGTGCCGTACACCAGCGACAGCGCCTGGGCCACGCGGTCCTGCTGCGCCGGCGTGAGCCGGCCGGCCAGCGGCGCGATGGCGCGCTTCAGGATGTCGACGCGGTGGCCGCGCACCAGCCGGGGTTCCGCGCCGGCGCGTCCGGCGCTGGCCTCGGCGTGCTGCTGCAGGGACACCATGATGGCGGCGCGCAGCGGCGCCTCGTGCGATTCCAGCCGCGGATAGGCGAAGCGCAGCAGCTCGTCCACGCGCGTGGACGCGTCGGGCGCGGCCGAGTCCCAGGCCAGGATGGGCCCCAGGCTTTCGTCCACCACCGCGGCGATCAGCGCGCTCTGGCTGGGGAAATAGCGGTAGGCGGTGGCGCGCGAGACCTGGGCGTGCCCGGCCAGTTCGGCCACCGAAGGCGTGATGCCCTGCGCCATCAGGCGCTGGGCCGTGTCCAGCAGGGTTTTGCGCATGCGCGCGCGCGGGCCGTGCGGAGGCTCGCCGCTGGCCGCGGCCTGGGGGCTGGCGGGGGCGATCAGGCGGGCCGCCGCGGCCCCGGCGGGCGCTTTGCGGGCGGGGGATCGGGTTTGACGTGAGACAGGTGTCTCAGTATGATTCTTTCGTCTCATTTCTAGATTCTACAGGCCTCGCGGCCCCACATATCGAGGCGCGCACCGAGTGTAGCCGCCCGCGGAGGAGTCATGACGCATTCGAACCGGCGGGTCTACGTGGCCGCCACTTACGACACCAAGGGCCAGGAAGCCGACTACGTGGTGGCGCTGCTTAAGGGGCAGGGGCTGGACGTGGTGTCGGTGGACGTGTCCACCTCGGGCGCGGCCAGCGCCGCCCAGGTGCAGGCCCAGGAGGTCGCCGCCAGCCACCCGCAGGGGACGGCGGCGGTGTTCACCGGCGACCGCGGCACCGCCATCGCCGCCATGGCGCAGGCCTTCGAACGCTACGCCGCCGGGCGCGCCGATATCGGCGCGATGCTGGGGCTGGGCGGATCGGGCGGCACCGCGCTGATCACGCCGGCCATGCGCGCGCTGCCCATCGGCACCCCCAAGCTGATGGTCTCGACCATGGCGTCGGGCAATGTGGCGCCCTATGTGGGGCCGTCGGACATCGCCATGATGTATTCGGTGACCGACGTCGCGGGGCTGAACCGCATTTCGCGGCGGGTGCTGGGCAATGCCGCAGGCGCCATCGGCGGCGCGTTCCGGCAGGCGGCCAGCGCTGCGCCGGACGACGGCCGGCCCGCGCTGGGCATCACGATGTTCGGCGTGACCACGCCCTGCGTGCAGCAGGTGGTGCCGCTGCTGGAGTCGCGCTACGACTGCCTGGTGTTCCATGCCACCGGCACCGGCGGGCAGTCGATGGAAAAGCTGCTCGACAGCCACCTGCTGGCCGGCGTGCTGGACCTGACCACCACCGAAGTCTGCGACCTGCTGTTCGGCGGCGTGCTGGCCTGCACCGAGGACCGCTTCGGCGCCGTGGCCCGCACGGGCGCGCCCTACGTGGGTTCCTGCGGCGCGCTCGACATGGTGAACTTCGGCGCGATGGAGACGGTTCCGGAACGCTACCGGGGCCGCAAGTTCTATCCCCACAACCCGCAGGTGACGCTGATGCGCACCACCGTCGAGGAAAACGCGCGCCAGGGCGAGTGGATCGCGGCCAGACTGAACCAGTGCCAGGGGCCGGTGCGCTTCCTGATCCCGGAGGGCGGGGTATCCGCGCTGGACGCGCCGGGGCAGGCGTTCTGGGACCCGCAGGCCGACGCCGCGCTGTTCGGGGCGCTGGAGGCCAATCTCAAGCAGACCGGGCAGCGCCGGCTGGTGCGCGTGCCTTGCCACATCAACGATCCGCTGTTCGCCAAGACGGCGGTCGAACACTATCTTGAAATCGCTACACACTGAGGATTGCCGCCATGCCGCGTTTTGACCGCAACGAGCTACTGGACAAGTTCCGCGCCATGGTGCGCGCGCGCACGCCCATCGTGGGCGGCGGCGCGGGCACCGGCCTGTCGGCCAAGTGCGAGGAAGCGGGCGGCATCGACCTGATCGTGATCTACAACTCGGGCCGCTACCGCATGGCGGGCCGCGGCTCGCTGGCCGGCCTGCTGGCCTACGGCAACGCCAACGAGATCGTGGTGGAGATGGGGCGCGAAGTCCTGCCGGTGGTCAAAAAGACGCCGGTGCTGGCCGGCGTGAACGGCACCGATCCGTTCTGCGATTTCGACCTGTTCCTCGACGACCTCAAGCGCCAGGGCTTCGCCGGCGTGCAGAATTTTCCCACCGTGGGCCTGATCGACGGCAATTTCCGCGCCAACCTGGAAGAGACCGGCATGGGCTACGCGCTGGAAGTGGACATGATCCGACTGGCGCACAAGAAGGGCATGCTGACCACGCCCTATGTGTTCAATGAAGACGACGCCGTGGCGATGACGCGCGCGGGGGCCGACATCATCGTGGCCCATATGGGCCTGACCACCGGCGGCTCGATCGGCGCGGAAACGGCCCTGACGCTGGACGACTGCGTGGCGGCCATCGACCGCATCGCCGCCGCCGCGCTGGCCGTGCGCCCGGACGTCATCGTGCTGTGCCATGGCGGCCCCATCGCCACGCCCGCCGACGCCCTGCACGTGCTGCGCGCCTGCAAGCACTGCCACGGCTTCTACGGCGCCAGTTCCATGGAGCGCCTGCCCACCGAACAGGCCCTGACCGCCGCCACGCGCGAGTTCAAGAACCTGACTTTCTGATCCCGTCACCACACAGGGCCGCGCGCCCGCAGGAGTCCGTATGCCGCACACCGTGCACGTCAGCGCCATCATCCATGCGCCGCTTCAGAAGGTCTGGGCCAGCTTCCGCGACTTCAACGGCCTGGCCGCCTGGCATCCCGGCATCGCCGAAAGCCGCCTGGAAGAGGGCGGCCGCCACGACGCCGTGGGCAGCGTGCGGTACCTGACGCTCAAGCCCTCGGGTTTCGTGCGCGAGCAATTGCTGATGCTGGACGATCCCGGCACGGCGCTGCGCTATTCCATCATCGAGACCGACCTGCCCATGCGCGACTACGTCGCCGGCGTGTCGCTGCATCCCGTCACCGAAGGCGGCCAGACGCTGGTGCAGTGGTGGGCCGATTTTCGCGTCGAAGGCGCGGAACTGAGCGACGTGGCCAAGGCCGTGGGCCAGGGCGTGTTCGCCGCGGGCCTGGCGGCCCTGGACGAGAAGCTGCGCGCGGCCAAGTAAGGAGTGCGGGCGGTCACCCCACCCGCCTGCACCCCGCCGGCAGCTCCGCCGTGCGCAGATAATCCCGGATCGCCCCGATCAATCCCTCGGCGGCCGGGCTCAACGGATATTCCTTGGGCCGGATGATGCAGACCGTGCGCATCACCGTGGGCCGCGCCAGCAGCGCGTAGGCCAGCCCCGGCTCCAGCACGCGCTGGGCGGCCAGCGCGGGCAATAGCGCCACGCCCAGCCCGGCCTTGACCAACGCGGCCTGCGAAGTGGTGCTGGACGCCTCGTAGAATGGCGCGGCCGCTTCGATCGGCAGGTCGGCGCGGGCGCGCAGCAAGGCCATGATGCCGGTCTCGTCGACCACGCCCACCAGCTTGCGCGGCGCCAGGTCGGACCAGCGCATCGTGCCGCCGCGGCCGGGGCGCAGCGCCGGGTCGTCCTCGCGGTACAGCACGCCGAAACGGTCTTCCAGCACGGCGTCGAAATGCAGCCCGGGCGCGTCGGCCCAGCGGCTAGTCAGGCCGAAATCGACTTCGCGCGCCGCGACCTTGCGCTGGATGCGGCCGGAGTTGTCGTCGCTCAGGTACAGGCGCACGCCGGGATGCCGGGCGCAGAACGCGGCGGACGCCGGCGCGATGATCTGGGTGATGGCCGACGGCGCGGCCGCCACGCCCACGCGTCCGCGCTCCAGCGCGCCGAAGCGCACCACGTCCTCGATCACCCCGTCGAAATCCGCCAGCAGCCGCATCACGCCGGGCAGGAAGGCCTCGCCCGCCGCCGTGAGCAGCACGCGCCGGCTGGTGCGCGCGAACAGCTGCGTGGCGAGCGCTTCCTCCAGCTGCTGCACCAGGCCGGTGACCGAGGACTGGGTCTGGAACAGGCGCTTGGCGGCATGCGTGAAGCTGGATTCCTGCGCCACCGCGACGAAGGCGGTCAGGTGCTTGAGCGTGACGTGCTTGGGCAGGCGATTCATTTCAAATCACGATAGATGGATCAATAAAAACAATTTTCCCAGATTGATCCGTGCGCCGATACTAGGCCTTTTCACCTCCCGGCAGGATAGGCAATGCGGCAGCACACTCTGGACCTCATCATCGAAGGCGGCTGGGTCATCGACGGGCTGGGCGGCCCGCGGCGCCGGGCCGACGTGGGCGTGTCGGGCGACCGCATCGCCGCGATCGGAGACCTGGCGCAGGCCGCCGCGGCGCGGCGCGTGGACGCCCGCGGCAAGATCGTGGCGCCCGGATTCATCGATGTGCACGGCCATGACGACCTGATGTTCGTGGAGCGGCCCGGCCTGGAATGGAAGACCAGCCAGGGCATCACCACGGTGGTGGTGGGCAATTGCGGCGTCAGCGGCGCGCCCGCGCCGCTGCCCGGCAATACCGCGGCGGCGCTGGCGCTGCTGGGCGAGACGCCGCTGTTCGCCGACATGGACGCCTATTTCGGCGAACTGCGCGCGCAGCAGCCCATGATCAACGTGGCGGCCCTGGTGGGGCACGCCAACCTGCGCCTGGCCGCCATGCGCGATCCGGCGGCCCAGCCGACGGCCGAGGAACAGCAGGCCATGGAGCGCATGCTGGCGGCCGCCCTGGAAGCGGGCGCGGTGGGATTCAGCACCGGGCTGGCGTACCAGCCGGGCGGCGCCGCGCAGCCGCCGGAGCTGGAAGGGCTGGCCCGGGTGGCGGCCGCGCGCGGCGCCATGCACACCAGCCATATCCGCAACGAGGGCGACGAGGTCGAGGCCGCGGTCGAAGAGGTGCTGTCAGTGGGCCGCAGCACCGGCTGCGCCACCGTGCTCTCGCACCACAAGTGCATGCTGCCGCGCAACTGGGGCAAGAGCCGCGCGACGCTGGCCAATATCGACCGCGCGCGCGCCGAGGGCGTGGACGTGGCGCTGGACATCTACCCGTATCCGGGCAGCTCCACCATCCTGATTCCGGAGCGCGCCGACCTCATCGACGACATCCGCATTACCTGGTCGACCCCGCATCCCGAATGCGGCGGGCGCTACCTGAGCGACATCGCGGCGCAATGGGGCTGCGACAAGACCACGGCGGCGCGCCGCCTGTGCCCGGCGGGCGCGATCTACTTCGCCATGGACGAAGCCGAGGTGCAGCGCATTTTCCGGCACGAGCGCTGCATGGTCGGCTCCGACGGCCTGCCCAACGACGCGCATCCGCACCCGCGCCTGTGGGGCAGCTTCACGCGGGTGCTGGGCCGCTACGTGCGCGAGGCCCGGCTGCTGACGCTGGAGGAGGCGGTCGCCAAGATGACCGCCCTGCCGGCGCGCGTGTTCGGCCTGGCCGGGCGCGGCCAGCTCACGGAGGGCGCCTGGGCCGACATCGTGGTGTTCGACGCCGACACCGTCGAGGACCGCGCCACCTGGGAGGCGCCGACGCTGGCCTCGGCCGGCGTCGAGCAGGTGCTGGTCAACGGCCGCCAGGTCCATCCGCCGCTGGCCGGGCAGCCGCGCCCCGGCCGCATCCTGCGGCGCGAGGCGATGGCGCAGCCCGCGGCCGATTCCCACCGATAACGACATCCACCATCCTTCACAGGAGACAAGCATCATGTTGCGCAAGACCTGCATCGCCCTGGCGCTGGCCGCCGTGCTGCCCGCCGCCCAGGCGGCCTTTCCCGACCGTCCCATCACCCTGATCGTGCCGTTCCCGGCGGGCGGGCCCACCGATATCGTCGGCCGGCTGGCGGCGGCCAAGGCGGGCGAGATCCTCGGCCAGCAGGTCGTGGTCGAGAACCGCACGGGCGCCTCCGGCACCATAGGCATGACGGCCACGGCGCGCGCCAAACCCGACGGCTACACCGTGGGGCTGGCCACCGTCAGCACGCACGGCACCGCGCCGCACCTGTTTCCCAAGCTGGCCTACGACCCGGTCAAGGATTTCACGCCCATCAGCAACCTGGTCACCAGCCCCAACATCCTCAGCGTGAACCCGGAATATCCGGCCCGCACGCTGGCCGACTTCGTGGCGCACGTGCGCGCCAATCCCGGCAAGGACGGCTACGCCAACGCGGGCGCCGGCGGGGTCAACGACCTGGGCATGATCTGGTTCCTGCAGCTCATCGGCGGCAAGATGAACAGCATCTCGTACCGCGGCTCGGCGCCGGCGCTGACTGACACCGTGGGAGGCGTGGTGCCGGTGATCTTCGACAATTTCCCGTCCTCGCTGCCGTACCTGAAGAGCAACCACCTGCGCGCGCTGGCCATCACGGGCACGCAGCGCAATCCGCGCCTGCCGGACGTGCCGACTTTCGCGGAGCAGGGCTACAAGGACTACGACGTGACCGCCTGGTACGGCGTGGTGGGGCCGGCCGGCATGCCCGACGAGGTGCGCGACAAGCTGGCGCAGGCGTTCGCCCAGGCGGTGCGCGATCCGGCGACGGCGGCCAAGATGGAAGAGACCGGCGCGTTCCCGCTGGGCAACACGCCGGCCGAGTTCGGCGCGCAGATCCGCACCGAGCGCGACCGCTGGAAGACGGTGATCGAGCGCGCGCAGATCAAGCTGCAGTAAGTCCGGCCGTTCAGTACACGTCGCGGCGGTAGCGGCCGTCGTGCTGCATGGCCTGCAGGCGCGCCGCGCCCAGGATGTCCTGCAAGGCGGCGTCCACGCCGCCGGCCATGCCCTGCAGGCTGCCGCAGACGTAGACCGCCGCGCCGGCGTCGATCCAGGCGCGCACCGCGTCGGCCTGTTCGCGCAGCAGGTGCTGCACGTAGCGGCGCTGCGGCTGGTCGCGCGAGAACACCGCGTCCACGCGCTCCAGCGTGCCGTCTCCGCGCCAGGCGTCGATCTCTACGCGGCAGAACCAGTCGTGCGCGGCGTTGCGCTCTCCGAACACCAGCCAGTTGCGCCGCCGGCCCGCGGCGCGGCGCGCCTTGATCAGCGCGCGCAGCCCGGCCAGGCCGGTGCCGTTGCCCACCAGCAGCAGCGGGCGGTCGTCGGCCGGCGCATGGAAATTGCGGTTGGCGCGCACGCGCAGAGCGATGGCATCGCCCGGCTGGGCGATGTGGGTCAGCCAGCCGCTTCCCAGGCCCAGCGCGCCGTCGGCGCCGCGCATCTGGCGCACCAGCAGCTGGATCGAGCCGTCCTCGGGCAGCGAGGCGATCGAGTATTCGCGGTGCGCCAGCAGCGGGCCGCCGGTTTCGCGGCGCGGGCCGATCTCGGCGATGTCGCCCGCCTGCCAGCCGGGCGCGACGCCGGGCGGCGGGGTCAGCGTCAGCAGATAGCAGGGGCCGCCCTGGCTGCCTGGATTGAGGTGGCGGCGCTCGGCTAGGCGCCAGGATTCGTAGACCGGCGCCTGCCAGTCGGGCAGGTCGCTGCGGCCGGCCAGCAGGCCCAGGTGGTGCTGCCAGTGCCGCAGGGCGGCCGGATCGCCGTTGTCGACTTCGACCAGGTCGAACAGCGGCGTCGCGCCCTGCGCGTGCAGCCACTCGTCCAGGCGATGGCCGAAGCCGCAGAAGTGCGCGTACTCGCTGTCGCCCAGCGCCAGCACCGCGTACTGCGAGCCGGCCAGCGCCGGCGCGGCCTGCTGCATGCGCTGGGCGAAGGCCGCGGCGGCGTCGGGCGGATCGCCTTCGCCATAGGTGCTGGCCACGAACAGCATGCGGCGATATTCGGCCAGACGCCTGCCGTCCAGCTGTTCCAGCGCGGCCACGCGCACCGCCAGGCCGCCGGCGCGCAGCGATTGCGCGGTCTGTTCGGCCAGGATCTCGGCGTAGCCGGTCTGCGTCGCGTAGGCGACCAGCAAGGTGTCGTCGGGGACCGGCGCGTCCAGGGCCTGCCGGGCCAGCGCCTGCTGCACGCGGTGGAGGCGGGCGCGGCGCCAGGCCCAGGCGCACAAGAGCAGCCAGGCCCCCACCACGCATGCCGCCGCGATCAACCGGGTTGCTGCCATGGCGTCAACGGAATTCGGCCAGCGCCTGGAACGCGGGGGTGGCCACGACGCGCCAGGCGTCGCGCTCGCGCAGGATGAACAGGGCCGCCAGGTCGTGGCGGCGGGCGTAGGCCAGGCCGTCGGCCTCGCCCAGCACGGTCAGCGCCGTGGCGTAGGCGTCGGCCTGCATGCAGCCGGCATGCAGCACCGTGACCGAGGCCAGGTTGTTGCGCACCGGCTGGCCGCTGCGCGGATCGATGGTGTGGGCGTAGCGCTGGTCGCCGCTGCCGGCGTGGCGGCGGTAATCGCCCGAGGTGGCGATGCTGCGGTCCGTGAGCGGCAGCGCCAGCGCATGGCCGTCGCTGGCGTCGGGCACTTCGATGGCGACGCGCCAGGGCTGGCCGTCGGGCCGCGCGCCCCGGGCGCGCAGTTCGCCGCCGACTTCGACCAGGTATTGGGTGACGCCCAGGGCGTCGAGCGCGAGCGCGGCGCGGTCCACGCCGTAGCCCTTGGCGATGGATGACAGGTCCAGGTAGGCGCCGCCCGGCTGCAGCGCCGCGCGGCGTTCGGCGTCGAGCTGCACGCGGCGCCAGCCGCAGCGGGCGCGCGCGGCCTCGATGGCGCCGGGCGAGGGCGGTTCGAAGGCGCGCTGGTGCGGCCCGAAGCCCCAGGCGTTGACCAGCGGCCCGACGGTGGGATCGTAGGCGCCGCCGCTGTCCTCGGCCAGCGCCAGCGCGTGGCTCAGCACGTGGAAGAACCCGGTCGGCAGCGCCTGCCAGCCCGGCTGCGCCCGGTTGTAGCGCGTGATGTCGGTGTCGGCTTCCCAGGTGCTCATCTGGGCCACCACGTCGTCCAGCGCGCCCTGGATGGCCTGGCGCGCGGCCGCTTCGGTGCGCCCGGCCGGCAGCGCCATGCGCGCCGACCAGGTCGTGCCCATGGTGGCGCCGGCCAGCGCCGCCGGGCGCGCCGGCATGGCGCCGTAGGCGACGCTTACGGCCGCGGCCGGCGCGCCGCGCGGGGCGTAGGAAGAAGAGGCCATGCGCCGGCTGACCGTCAGGGTTGCAGCACTTCGACCGTGCCGGCGTAGGACAGGCGGCGCTTCTTGGCCTGCTCCACGGTGACCTTGGCGTCTTCCATGCCGGCTTCGATCCAGTACAGGCCGGGCTGCGGCCACTTCACCGTGAACTTGCCGTCCTTGTCGGTCTTGAGCTCGATCTCGCCGACCTTGTCGCGATAGCGGCTGCCGCCGGGCACGACATTGACTTGCAGTTCCGCGGCGGGCTTGCCGTCGAGCAGCATCTGGAAGGTGGCGGGCTCGTCGGTGAACAGGTCGTTCGGGTGCGTCACGGGCGCCAGTTCCAGGCCGCGGCCGACCGGCTTGACGGCCGACGGCTTGCCGGCGGTGACGAAGGTTTCGACGCGGCCCACGCTCTGGGAGATCTCCAGGCCGTCGGCCTTGGCCGGCACCGCCTGCGCCAGGCCTTCCGGCTTGCCGAAGTAGCGCTTGTTCTTGCCGTCTTCCTTCCAGCGCGCGAACACGCCGTCGTTGACCACGGCCACGCGGTAGGTGCCGCTTTGCTTGAGCTGCAGGTCGAAGGTGCTGCGCAGCTTGCCGCGGTTGAGGTTCTCGGCCTCGGCCGGCTTGCCGTCGGGCGCGGTCACGGCCAGGCCGTCCAGGCGCAGCGGCGCGTGGTTGAAATAGAACTTGTCGTTGCCGACGGCGGCGTCGACCGTGACCCAGCTGTCGGTGCCCGACAGCACCGTCGAGGACGGCACCATCCAGACGTCATGGGCCTGGGCGGCGAAGGGCAGGCACAGGGCCAGGGCGGCGGCCAGTTTGGCGGTGGATTTCATCGTTGCGCTCCTAATCAGGGTTTCAGGTCGAGCGCGACGGCGCCCAGTTCGTGTTCGCCGCGGGCGGTCAGCTGCTCGGCCTTCTGCGGCGGCCATTGGAAGGGGATGCGCAGCAGCTCGCGGCCGCCGACTTCGCGCGCCGCCTCGACCACCACGGCGTACTGGCCGGGCTTGAGCTGCGCCAGCGGCTTGCTGGCGGCGTCGAAGCTGAGCGCGTGCTTGCCGACGGGCTTGGTCGCGCCGCTCACGCCGTCCACCGGAAACTGCTGGTTGCGGCCGCTGCGGCGCCACCACTGGCGCATGTCCTTGAGCCATTCGGTGCCTTCGTTGTTCTTCTTGGCCACGTCGTACCAGACGGCCAGGTCGGTGGCCACGCTCTGGTCGGGATTCTCGATCCAGATCGCCACGTAGGGGCGGTGGTACTCGGCGACGTCGAGGCGCGGCACCTCGATGGACAGGCCGATGTCGGCCGCTTGGGCCGTTCGGGCGATCAGGCCGGCCAGCAGGGCCGACAGCAACAGCTTGCGCATGGAAGTCTCCAGGGGCGGATCAATGGATGAATAGCAGGGCCAGCACGACCGGGATCACCACGCCCAGCCCCACCATCGGCCAGGTCGCGCTGCGGTTGCCGGCGTGCATCTTCAGCAGCATCAGCCCGGTCAGCGAAAACACCAGACAGGCCACGGCGAAGATGTCGAGGAACCAGCTCCAGGCCAGGCCGGTGTTGCGGCCCTTGTGCAAATCGTTCAGGTAGGAGATCCAGCCGCGGTCGGTGCGTTCGTACTCGACCTCGCCGCTGGCCAGGTCGATGGACAGCCAGGCGTCGCCGCCGGCGCGCGGCAGCGACAGATAGATTTCATCGGCGGACCACTCGGCCTGGCGGCCCGCCGCGCCAGCGTCGAGCGTGTCGTCCAGCCAGCGCGCCACGGCGGCCGGCAGCGGCGCCTTGTTGCGGTCCAGGGCGGGGGGAGGGGACAGTTGCGCCAGTTCGGCGGGAGGAAGCTGGACCTGACGGCTGGTGACGACCGGCTTGGCCTCGATGTGCGAGGCGTTGTTCAGCGTGAGGCCGGTGATGGCGAACAGCAGCATTCCGAGCAGACACAGCGCCGAGCTGATCCAGTGCCATTGGTGCAGGGTCTTGAGCCAGTAGGCGCGGCGGCGGGGAGTGGTTGGGCTGTCCATGGGGTTTCGGATGAAAGCCCGCGGATTCTAACACTTAATGAGAATGACTCTTATAAGTGCCACGCGCGCGACCGCAAGAGGATTTCAATCGGTTTCGCCGCCGCGTGGCGCCCGGAGGGCTGCGGCGATAAGATAGGCCACCCTTGGCAAACCCCCGGAGGTCGTCATGCTCGAACGGCAAGTCGCAGATCACATCGGTCGTCATTGGGGATGGGTGGCGCTGCGCGGAGTCGTCGCCATCCTGTTCGGCCTCATGGCCATGTTCATGCCCGCCATCACGCTGTCGGCCCTGGTGCTGGTGTGGGGCGCCTTCGCGCTGGCCGACGGCGTGCTGGCGCTGGTGGCCGGCGTGCGCATCCGGGACAACGGCAAGCCGCTGTGGGCGCTCATCGTGGTGGGCCTGCTGGGCGTGGCGGCCGGCATCGTCACGTTCCTGTGGCCGGGCCTGACGGCGCTGGTCCTGCTCTACATCATTGCGCTGTGGGCGCTGGTGTCGGGCGTGTTCCAGCTGATCGCGGCGGTCCGTTTCCGCAAGGAGATCCGCAACGAATGGCTGCTCGGCCTGTCCGGCCTGGTGTCGGTGCTGTTCGGCGCCATGCTGGTCATGCAGCCCGGCGCGGGCGCGCTGGCGCTGGTGTGGGTGATCGGCATCTACGCCGTGTTTTTCGGCATACTGCTGCTGGTTTTTTCCCTGCGCCTGCGACAGCACAAGGCGCCCTGATCCGATGTCCGCATACCAGACCCTGATTCCCCTCAATTTCCTGGCCGTGGGCCTGGGCGCCATGTTCGGCGCCTGGGCGCGCTGGCTGATCGGCCTGTGGCTGAACGTCGAGTCCTGGCCCTGGGGAACCATGGCGGTGAACCTGGCGGGCGGCTACCTGGTGGGGCTGGCGCTGGCGCTGGTGGCCGCGCATCCCGAATGGCCGGCCTGGATACGCCTGGGCGCGATCACGGGTTTCATGGGCGGGCTGACCACGTTTTCCACGTTCTCGGCCGAAACCGTGGCCATGCTGGAACGCGGCGCCTACGGCGGCGCGCTGGGCTACGCCGGGGCCAGCCTGGCCGGTTCGCTGCTGCTGACCGCGGCCGGGCTGGCCAGCGCCAGCCTGTTCCGCTAGGCGGGCGCTTCGGCGCTTGCGCGGGCCAGCACGCTGGCGGCCTGCAGGCCGCTGCGCACCGCGCCTTCCAGCACGCCGGGATAGCCGGTGTCGGTCCAGTCGCCGGCCAGCGCCAGCGTGGGCCAGGGCGTGGTGTTCAGCGGACGGGTCAGGCCCGGCACGGCCGCGAAGGTCGCGCGTTTTTCGATGAACAGTTCCGCCGCCGTCACTTCGGGCATGGCGGACATGCGCGCCGGATGGCTGGCGGCCTGCTCGGCCACCTGGTCGATCAGCGCCTCGATGGCCTGGCGCCGGTTGCGCTCGGCGATGCCGACCGCATTGCTGGCCACCACGGCCAGCTCGCCCGCGCGGGTGTCGCCGGCCAGTTGCGCGCGGTCGAACAGCCACTGCCCGACGTGGCCGCGGGCGGCTTCCTCGCGCAGCATCATCATGGGCTCGGGCAGGCGCCAGGGCTCGGCCAGCCGGAGGTTGAGCGTGGCGATGGGCAGGTAGTCGAAAGCCTTGAGCGCGTTCAACAGGCCGGCGGCGCCGGCCTCGCGCAGCGGCGCGTCCAGCAGGCGGGCCGCGAACGTGGGCGGCACGGCCAGCACCGCGGCGTCGAAGCGTTCCTGGTTGACGTCGATGCCGTCGTCCGACGGGCGCAGCTGGCGCACCGTGCTGCCGTAGCGCATGGTCACCTGGCGCGCGGCGGCGTCGGGCCACAGCGCCGACAGGTCGGTGCAGGGCATCAGCATGTCGCTGTCTTCGCGGCGGCCGGCCAGGCTGTCGCGCAGCACCCGCGCGAACAGCGCGGCGCTGGCCGCGGCCGGCGGCGTGTTGAGCGCGGCCAGGCACAGCGGCTCCCAGAGCTGGCCGATGAGCGCGTCGGACTGCGCGTGGTAATGCAGCAGCTGCTGCACGGTCCAGTCGCGCGGCGGCGTCCAGGACATGGCCTTGAGCCCGCGCATCAGGCGCAGCATCGCCAGCCGGTCGGCCCAGGACAGGCCGCGCGCGCCCAGGATGGCCACGGCCATGTGCAGCGGCGCCGGCAGGCGCGGGGCCGCCAGGCGGAAGCGCCCGTCCAGGCTGGCCAGCCGCAGCGGGCGGCGCATCAGCAGCGCGTCCGGGTTGCGGCCCACGCGCCGCATCAGCGCCAGCGTCTGCCTGTAGGCGCCGCAGAGCAGGTGCTGGCCGTTGTCCAGCGGCGCGTCGAATTCGGTGTGGAAGACGCGCCGGGCGCGCCCGCCCGGCGTATGGCCGGCTTCGAATACCGTGACCTTGGCGCCCGCCTCGCGCAGGGCGACGCTGGCCGCCAGCCCGGCCCAGCCCGCGCCGATGACCGCGGCCTTCACCGCGCCAGCCGGCGGACGAGTCCGCGTCCGCCGCCCACCCAGGTTTTCCAGGCCAGCCACAGCTTGCGCAGCGGCGTGAGCGAAATGCGCTGGTGCAGCACCTGCCAGTCGTCGCGCTCGATCTCGTCGAGCAGCGCGTGGTAGATGGCGGCCATCATGAGGCCGGGCCGCTGCGAGCGGCGGTCGGCCTCGGGCAGGTTGCTCATCGCTTCGCGGTACAGGCCGCGGGCGCGCTCGGCCTGGAACTTCATCAGCGCGCTGAAGCGTTCGGAATATTCGCCGTTGAGGATGTCCGAGGCCTTGACCTCGAACTGCTGCATGTCGTTGACCGGCAGGTAGATGCGGCCGCGGCGGGCGTCGTCGCCCACGTCGCGGATGATGTTGGTCATCTGGAACGCCAGGCCGAGCTTTTCCGCGTACACCAGGGTCTTGGGATCGGAGTAGCCGAAGATGCCGGCGGACAGTTCGCCCACCACGCCGGCGGCATGCCAACAGTATTTGCGCAGCCCCGGCCAGTCCAGGTAGCGGGTCTGGTCCAGGTCCATTTCCATGCCGTCGATCACGGCCAGCAGGCGCTCCCGCGTGATGGCGCAGCTTTCCAGGTGCGGCTGCAGCGCGCGGGTGACGGGATGGTCGGGCTTGCCGTCGTACATCTGGTCGACCTGGGTGCGCCACCAGGCCAGCTTGACGCGCGCCAGCGAGGGATCGGTGCATTCGTCCACCACGTCGTCGACTTCGCGGCAATAGGCGTACAGGGCCGTGATGGCGCGCCGCCGCTCGGGCGGCAGGAACAGGAAGGCGTAGTAGAAGCTGGAGCCGCTTTTGGCGGCTTTTTCCTGGCAATATTCGTCAGGGGTCATATCAGGTAATTGCGCGCCACAACATGATGGCCCAGTCTTTGGCGCCCAATTCGGGGCGATTCATGAATACATCGTAGCCGCCCGCCTCGATACGCTCCAGCACGCGCAGCCCGCCTTGCACCACCAGGCGCAGCTCCAGGCCCATGCGGCCCGGCAGGCGGCGCGCCAGCGGAGCGCCGAAGTGTAGCAGCGCGCGGGCGCGTTCGACTTCGAAGGCCATCAGGTCGCGCCACGCGGGCGTCAGCCGGCAGGCGGCCAGGTCCTCGTCGGTGACGCCGTGGCGGCGCAGGTCTTCCTGGGGCAGGTAGACGCGCTGCTTGCGCCAGTCCACCCGCACGTCCTGCCAGAAATTCACCAGCTGCAGGCCGGTGCAGATCGCGTCGGCCTCTTCGACGTTGTTGGGATTGGTGGCTTCGAACAGGTGCAGCATGAGCCGGCCCACGGGGTTGGCCGAGCGCGTACAGTAGTCGGCCAGCGCGGCGTAGGTTTCGTAGCGCTTGACGCCGATGTCCTGCTCGAAGGCCGACAGCAGGTCGAAAAACGGCGTGATCGGCAGCTGGTGGCGGGCGATGGTGGCCGCCAGCGGCACGAAGATGCCGGCCAGCTCGGGCGAGCCGGGCTCGGGCGTGGCGCCCGGCTCGGCGCCGATGCGGTGCAGTTCGGCGCGGAAGGCCGCCAGCTGGCGCAGCCGTTCCTCGTCGGTGGCGCTGCCTTCGTCGGCGATGTCGTCCGCGGCGCGGGCGAACCGGTAGATATCGGTCACGGCGCCGCGCAGCCTGCGCGGCAGCAGCAGCGAGGCGACGGGAAAGTTTTCGTAGTGATCGATGGGCATAAAGCGGATGGGCGATGACGGCCCCGCGGGAGCCGGGACCGGATCATTTTAAGGTGTACGCGCCCGCGCGGCGGCGCCATGCCGCCGGGGGCAAGGATCAGTTAGACTTAAGCGCCACAGGATTGCACACCATGCCGCGCCCAATTTCAGCCACCGTCTCCGTTTCCGCCCTCGCGCACAATCTGGCCGCCGTGCGCCGCCATCTCGACCTGACCGCCGCCGCCGCGTCCGGGCAGGCGCCCTCGATCTGGGCCGTCATCAAGGCCAACGCCTACGGCCACGGCATCGAGCAGGCGGTGGCCGGATTCTCCAAGGCGCAGGGCCTGGCGATGCTGGACCTGGACGAAGCCGTGCGCTGCCGCGAGGCGGGCTGGGGCGGGCCGATACTGCTGCTCGAAGGTTTCTTCGATCCGGCCGACCTGGACGTGGTCGACCGCTACCACCTGAGCGCCACGGTGCACAACCGCGAGCAACTCGACATGCTGGCGCGCGCGCGCCTGTCGCGCCGCGTGGACATCATGCTCAAGCTCAACAGCGGCATGAACCGCCTGGGATTCAGCCCGGCGGCCTATGCCGCGGCGCACGAACGCGCCATGCTGCTGCAGCAGCAGGGCACGCTGGGCTCGGTGGGCAAGATGACCCACTTCGCCTGCGCCGACGGCCCGCAGGGCGTGAACGAACAACTGGGAATCTTCAATTCGGTGACGCATAAGCTGCCGGGCGCGATCAGCGTCTGCAATTCGGCGGCCACGCTGCGTTTCGCCGAGATCGCGGTCGGTTCGGAATCGCAGGCGCACTGGGTGCGCCCCGGCATCTGCCTGTACGGCGCCTCGCCGTTCGCCGACGCCGACGCGGCGTCGTTCGGCCTGAAGCCGGCCATGTCGCTGCGCTCGGAAATCATCGCGGTGCAGGAACTCAAGGCCGGCGATTCGGTCGGCTACGGCGCGATTTTCCGCGCCGAGCGCGCGATGCGCATCGGCATCGTGGCCTGCGGCTACGCCGACGGCTATCCGCGCCACGCCGCCACCGGCACGCCGGTGGTCGTGGCCGGCATCCGTACCCAGCTCGTGGGCCGGGTCTCCATGGACATGCTGATGGTCGACCTGGACCCGGTTCCCGCCGCCGGCGTGGGCACGCCGGTGTCGCTGTGGGGCGAGGAAGGCCCGTCGGTCGACGAGGTCGCCCAGGCCGCGGGCACCATCGGCTACGAGCTGCTGTGCGCCCTGGCGCCGCGCGTGCCGGTCACCCGGGACGCCTGACCAGGCCGTCCGGCGTGCAAGATTTGCTACGCAATTTACAAGACAGGTAACGCCGGATGGTGTCTACTTGAAAGACCGGGCGCTCAGGCGCCCGTTTTTTCCTAGAAAACTGAAGCGAGGTTTGGATCCATGAAGGACAAATGCGTGCTCATCACGGGCGCTACCAAAGGCATCGGCTGGGCCCTTACCCAGCGGCTGTCCGACATGGGCTGCCATGTGGTCGGGATCGCGCGCAACACCACCGACGTGGATTTTCCCGGCTATCTCTACGCCTGCGACCTGGCCGACGCCGGCCGCACCGAGGAAGTGCTGCGCGAGATCCGCGAGAAATTCCCGGTCGACGCCGTGGTCAACAACGTCGGCATCGTGCTGCCGCAGCCGCTGGGCGAAATCGACCTGGCCACCCTGTACAACGTGCTGGACCTGAACGTGCGCGTGGCGGTGCAGGTCACCCAGGCTTTCATCGAATCCATGAAAGTGCGCCGCGCCGGGCGCATCGTCAACGTGGTCAGCCGCGCCGTCCACGGCGGCGTCGACCGCAGCGCCTATTCGGCCGCCAAGAGCGCGCTGGTGGGCTGTACCCGCAGCTGGGCGCTGGAGCTGGCCGAGTACGGCGTCACCGTCAACGCGGTGGCGCCCGGCCCGATCGAAACCGAAATGTTCCGCGCCACGCGGCCGGCCGGCAGCGACGCCGAAAAGCGCGCCCTGGCCTCGGTGCCCATGAAGCGCCTGGGCACGCCCGCCGAAGTGGCGGCCGCCATCGCCTTCCTGCTGTCGGACGACGCGGGCTTCATCACCGGCCAGGTGCTGGGGGTGGACGGCGGCGGCAGCCTGGCCGGGCGTTCCTGAGCCGCCGGCTCAGCCGCGCACCGCGCTGCGGAAAGCGGCCGCCAGGGCCGTGAGCGCATCGTGCGCGCGGCCGTCCCGGACCCGCGTATGTAATAGCACCGGCAGCTGCGGCAGCGCGGGCAGCCCCAGCCTGGGGCCCGCGTCCGCCGCGCCGAACGGCAGCATGCGCGGCGCCAGCGCCGCCACGCCCAATCCCGCCATGACGGCGGCCGTCACCGCCATCACGCCGCCGCCGACGAACACTTCGGTCCAGGGGATGCCGGCGGCGTCCAGCAGTTCGCCGGCCAAGGCGCGCACGCCGCAGGGCTGCGCCATCGTGGCCAGCGGCAGCGGCTCGCCCGCCCGGTGCTGCCAGCCCGGCGCGGCGAACCAGCCGAATTTCTCCTTCGCGATGAGCTTGCCGTCGCTGCGCCCGGCGTGCAGCCGGACGATCGCCGTGTCCAGTTCGCGGCGGTCGTAGCTTTGCAGCAGATCGGCCGACGAGGCGATCCGGATTTCGATCAGCAGCTGCGGGTCCTGCGCGTTCATGCGCGCGATCAGCGAGGGCAGTTCAGGGCCGGCGACGTGGTCGCTGATGCCGATGGCCAGGCGCTGGCGGGTCGCGGCCACCGCCGACAGCGCGCGGTCGTGCGCGGCCAGGAGTTCGCGGGCGTGCTCCAGGAAGCCCGCGCCGCGCGCGGACAGCTCCACATAGCGGGGCGTGCGTTCGAGCAGGCGGAAACCCAGCCGGTCTTCGAGCCGCTTCAGCTTCAGGCTGACCGCGGCCTGCGTGGCGCCCACCGCCTCGGCGGCCAGGGTGAAGCTGCCGAGTTCGGCGATGCGCACGAAGGCCTTGACGGCATCCAGGTCCAGGGCTCTGTCGGTCATTTCAAATACTTATCAATGATATATGGACAAATAGCGTATCAGAATAGATAACATGAAGCGGCACAACTTGGAGAACCGCCATGCCGCTAGTCCATATTTCATTGCGCACGGGCAAGCCCGAAGCCTACCGCCAGGCGATTTTCGACGGCGTCTATCAGGCGCTGCGCGAAACCTACGACGTTCCCGACGACGACCAGTTCATGGCCATGACAGAACACGACGCCGCCAATTTCCGCTATGGCGCGACCTACCTGGGCGTGGACCGCAGCGATGACGTGGTGTTCATCCAGATCACGGCAAGCAACACGCGCAGCGCGCAGCAGAAGAAAGCGCTGTTCGCGCGGATTGCCGGACGGCTGGCCGCCAGCCCCGGCATGCGCGCCGACGACGTATTCGTGAGCCTGGTGGAAGTGGCCAAGGAGAACTGGTCGCTGGGCCGCGGCCTGGCGCAATACGCCTGAGGCCCGGGCTTCACGCGCCCAGCGCGCCGGCTTCGATGCGCAGCGCTTCCAGAAAGCGCTGCAGCGCCGGCGCCGCCTCGACCTCGGCGCGCTGCACCACGCCGACCGGCGGCAGGGTCCAGTCGGGACGGAACTTCAAGATGGCCAGCACGCCCAGCGCGGCGTAGTGCTGCGCCACCGCGCGCGGCATGGCCGACAGCACGTCGCTGGTGCGCAGCAGCACCTCGTTGGCCAGCAGCGAAACCGACTCGGCCATGGGCGCGCGCAGCGTCAGCCCGTGTTGGGCAAAGTAGGCGTCGATGCGCTGGCGCAGCGGCGCCTGAGGCGGCGGCAGCAGCCAGTCCTGCCGCGCCAGCGCGGCGGCGGTGATGCGGCTGGATTTCGCCAGCGGGTGGCCGACGCGCGCCACCACGCATATGGGCTCCTCGTACAGCACTTCGGTGCGGAAGATGGGCTGCGTCGCATCCAGCATGAGGCGGCCGAGCACGCAGTCGAACTCGCCGCGCGCCAGGCCCGCCAGCAGTGTGTCGTGCGCCTCTTCCTGCAGCATGACGGTGACGCCGGCGTGCTCGGCGTGCAGGCGCTGCACGGCGCGCGGCACCAGCACCGGCAGCGCCACCTGCTGCACGCCGACGCGGATGCGCCCGCTGGCGCCCACGGCCAGCGCCGCCATTTCATTGCGCGCGCCGGACAGGTCGGACCAGAGCACGTCGGCCTTGCGCGCCAGCGCGTGGCCGAAGCCGGTGGGCACGATGCCGCGGCGCGTGCGCTGGAACAGCGGCACGCCGAACATGTCCTCCAGTTCCAGCAGCTGCTTGCTGGCGGCCGGCTGCGTCATGCCGAGTTCGGCCGCCGCCTTGTGCACGCTGCGCAGCGCGTACAGCGCGCGCAGCAGCTCCAGGTGGCGCATGCGCAGGCGTCCGCCGATGTGGCGCAGCTCGGGAATGCGGGGCGGGGAGGGCATGGTTTCGTGTAATTCCTGTTGGTTATCACAGCATTCTAATAATTGATTAGATCGTATGCACTCCGTGCCTATACTGGGTCGCAGTCCAACCGTCTTGCGACACACAAGGGGAAACCATGAAGATCACGATGCTGGGGACCGGCGCCGCGCTGCCCGATCCCGACCGCGGCCAGTCCGCCATCCTGCTGACCCTGGATGACGATACGCACTATCTGTTCGATTGCGGCGAAGGGGCCACGCGCCAGATGGTGCGCGCCGATGTCGACCCGGCCAAGGTCGGCTTCGTGTTCCTGACGCACATGCATCACGACCACATCTGCGACTATCCGTACTTCGTGATTTCCAGCTGGATGCTGAACAAGAAGGGGCCGCCGCTGGTGCTGGGGCCCAAGGGCACGCGCCACTTCGTCGATCATCTGTTCGAGAACGGCGCCTTCCAGATCGATTTCCAGGCGCGCAGCGCCTATCCGGTGCGCCAGGCCAATATCGAGGCCATCCGGCCCGAGGTGCGCGAGGTCAGCCCCGGCGTGGTGTTCGACGACGGCCGGGTGCGCATTTCGGTCGACTGGGTCGAGCACATTCCGCGCGAGATCTGCGAATGCTTCGGCGTGCGGGTCGAGGCCGAAGGCAAGGTCATCGCGTTCAGCGGCGATACCGCGCCCTGTGAGGCCATGGTGAAGCTGGCGCAGGACGCCGACCTGCTGATCCACGAGTGCACGTTTCCCGAATCGTTCATCGCGCACCGCGCCAAGACCGGCGTGGGCACCTATGCGCACACCAGCCCCACCGACCTGGGCAAGATCGCGCAGCGGGCCAATGTGAAGAGCCTGGTGGCCACGCACTTCGGCCACTTCGATTCCACCAGCCCGGTGCTCAAGCGCGCCGCCGCCAAGCACCTGCCGGTGGAGCTGATGGGCCCGCACCTGATGGACGAGATCGTGGCCGACATCCGCAAGAACTACTCGGGTCCGCTGCGCCTGGCGCACGACCTGATGCGCATCGACCTGTAGCACCAGCAACGACTACGGCCGGCCGACGCGCCGGGATGTCGCGGGCGCGCCGCCTGCCGGCCAGGGGAGGACATCATGACGTACCGGACTTGCGCCGTATCCGTTTTGCTTGCCCTGTGCGCGGCGGCGCTGCCGCCGTCGGCCCGGGCGGAATATCCCGATCATCCCATCCGGGTCGTGCTGCCGTATGCGCCGGGGGCGGCGGGCGACGTCGCCATGCGCCAGATCCAGCCGCTGCTGGAAAAGCGCCTGGGCCAGCCCGTGGTGGTGGACTACAAGACCGGCGCCGGCGGCAACATCGGCGCGCAGGACGTGGTGCGCGCCAAGCCCGACGGCTACACGCTGCTGCTGGGGGCGACCAACAACTTCGTCATCAACCAGTTCCTGTACCGCAAGCTGGGCTTCGATCCGCTGACCGACCTGGAGCCGGTGGGCAAGATGGTCGACATACCGGCGTTCGTCTACATCAGCGCCAAAGTGCCGGCCGAGGATTACGCGCAGTTCGCGCAGTACGCCCGCGCCCACAAGGGCAAGCTCAACTACGGCTCGCCGGGCATGGGCACCACGCCGCACCTGTCGGCCTACAGCCTGTCCGAGGCGATGGGCGCGGGCATGATGCACATCGCCTACCGCGGTTCGGCGCCGGGCGTGCAGGCCCTGCTGGCCGACGAGGTGCAGCTGTACATCGGCGGCTACAGCGTCGCGGCGGCCTATCTGCCGCAGAACCGGGTGCGGGTGCTTGCGGTGGCCTCGCCCGAGCGCTTCGGCGGGCTGCCGGACGTGCCCACCGCGGCGCAGGCCGGCATGCCCGACGTGGTCAGGAGCAACTGGTTCGGTTTCGCCGCGCCCAAGGGCACGCCGGCCGACCGCATCGCGCGTTTCGCCGATGCGCTGCGCGAGGTGCTGAGCCTGCCCGAGGTGCGCCAGTCCTATCTGGCCAACGGTTTCGTGCCGGCGCAGGACACCCCGGTCCAGTTCGCCCAGACCCTGCGCAGCGAGGCGGGCAAATGGCAGGAGGTGGTGCGCGCCTCGGGCGTGGTGCTGGAGTCTCAGTAGGGACCCTGGGCGACCCGGGCCGCGGGCGCGGCGACGTCCTTGAACTGGGCCGCCAGCCCTTCGGCCGCGCGCGCCAGCAGAATCGCGTCGACGCCCACGGCGACGAAACTCGCGCCCAGCGACAGGTAGCGCCGCGCCTGTTCGACCCTGCCATGCAGGATGCCGGCGGCCTTGCCGCTGGCGACGATGCGTTCGATGGTGCGCTCGATCACTTGCGCGACCGCCGGATGGTCGGGCTCGCTCAGGTAGCCCATGCTGGCCGCCAGGTCGGCCGGGCCGATGAAGGCCCCGTCCACGCCGTCCACGGCGAGGATCTGTTCCAGCGCGTCGACCGCGCGCGGGGTTTCGATCTGCACCAGCACGCACATCTCGTCGTTGGCGCGCCGCAGGTAGTCGGGGATGCGGTTCCAGCGCGAGGAGCGGGCCAGCGCGCTGCCCACGCCGCGTATGCCCTGGGGCGGATAACGCACGGCGGCGACCGCAGCCGCGGCTTCCTCGGCCGATTGCACCATCGGGACCAGTATGGTCTGCGCGCCCGCGTCCAGGATCTGCTTGATCTGGACGGCGTCGTTCCAGGCCGGCCGCACCACCGGCGCGACGGGATAGGCGGCCACGGATTGCAGCTGCGCCAGCGTGCTCTGCAAGGTGTTGGGCGCGTGCTCGCCGTCGATCACCAGCCAGTCGAAGCCGGCGCCGGCGACGATCTCGATGGAATAGGCGCTGCACAGGCCGGCCCACAGGCCGATCTGCGGCTTGCCCTGGAGCAGGGCGCGTTTGAAGGTATTGGTCAGGATGTCCATGGACGAGTGGAGTCAGGATTGCGTTTCGCCGGGCTCTTGCGGCGCGTCGGGATCGCGCTTGATCAGTTCGACCATGGCGTCCACGTCCCGGTACATGCGGTCCAGCAATTCTTTGCCGATCCTGGATTCCAGCTCCAGGTATTTCGCGTCCACCATCGGGCGCATGCGGTCGATCAGCTTGTGGCTCTTGGGCGTGAGCGAGATTTCCTGGCGCCGCTGGTCGGCGCGCGAGCGTTCGCGCTTGATCAGGCCCTGTTCCTGCATGCCGGCCAGCATGCGCGTGAGGCTGGGGCTGAGCAGCTGACAGCTGCGCGCGATCTGGTTGGGCTCCATCGGGCCGGTTTCGCTCAGGGTGCGCAGGACCCGCCACTGCTGTTCCGTGACGCCGGCCTCGTTCAGCAGCGGGCGGAAATGCGCCATCAGCGTTTCGCGCGCATGCAGCAGCAGGTGAGGCAGGTTGCGGTGGTGAAAGCTCGGGCTCATGCGGCTATGTTAGCAAGAAGCCCGGGGGCGGCCCGGCGGGCTCAGGCCGGGTTGCGGTCGGCCAGTTCCTGCAGGTCGTCGGGCAGGGCCAGGTCGGGCGCGCCCTGCTGCAGCTCGCGCAGCGCCTGCACGGCCTCTTCCTGTTGGCCGGCCTGCATCAGGGCGCGGATATGCGCGGCGCGGGCCTCGATGTCCTCGTCGCTGAAAGGCGCCGGCTCGGCGGCGGCGGCCTCGCCTTCGGCGGGCGCGGCTTCGGCCTGCGGCTGGGCGTCGGACGCCGTTTCCTGGGCGGGCGGCTCGACGGCCTCGCGCTGCATGGCGGGGGCGGCCGGCGCGGGCGTTTCAGCCGCGGCCGCAGCGGGCGCTTCCTGGCTTGCGGCGGATTCGTGGGGCGCGGTCAGCTGCGCGGCCGGATCGGCGTATTCCTGCTGCGCTTCGCGCATGTCGGTCCAGGCGAACAGGCCGGCGACCATGGCGGCGCAGGCGGCGGCGCCCCAGGCCGGGTGCCAGCTGTGGCCGGGATGCCAGCTGCGGCGCACCGCCGCGTCCAGTTCGGGGCTGGCGCCGGGGTCGGGCCGACGGTACAGGGCGCGCAGATCCCGTTCATCGTCTTCGTCGAAAGGGGGGCGGTAGGCAATGCTCATGCGCGTACTCCTTGCGCAGTTTCGGGAGGCCGCGTGGGGCGGGCGGCTCGATCTTGCGCAGCACTGTCTGATTATGCGCGATTTGAAGGAATCCGGCAGGAAATTTCGTAAATTTGCATCATGTAACGGCGCTGGCCCTCGGGGCCGCGGCGATGCCGGTAAACTTCCGCGCATGGCCAAATCCCGAACCGTATACGTCTGCGCCGACTGCGGCGGCACCACCCCGAAGTGGCAGGGCAAATGCCCGCACTGCAATGCCTGGAACACGCTGGAAGAGACGGTCGAGTCTTCGACCCCGGCGGCTTCCGCCCACCGCTACGCGCCGCTGGCCTCCAGCAGTCCGGTGCGCAGCCTGTCCGAAATCGAAGCCCGCGAAACCCCGCGCCAGCCCACCGGGCTGGACGAATTCGACCGCGTGCTGGGCGGCGGCCTGGTGGCCGGCGCGGTCGTGCTGATCGGCGGCGACCCGGGCATCGGCAAGTCCACGCTGCTGCTGCAGGCGCTGGCCTCGCTGTCGGCCACCACCAGCGTGCTGTACGTCACCGGCGAGGAATCGGCGGAGCAGGTGGCGCTGCGCGCGCGGCGCCTGGGCCTGCAGACCGGTAACGTCAACCTGCTGGCCGAAATCCGCCTCGAAGCGATCCAGGCCGCGGTGTCCGAGCAGAAGCCCACGGTGGCGGTCATCGATTCGATCCAGACGCTCTACAGCGGCGAACTGAGCGCGGCGCCGGGGTCCGTGTCGCAGGTGCGCGAATGCGCGGCGCAGCTCACGCGGCTGGCCAAGCAGACCGGCATCGCCATCGTCATGATCGGCCACGTCACCAAGGACGGCGCGCTGGCCGGGCCGCGCGTGCTCGAGCACATCGTTGACACCGTGCTGTACTTCGAGGGCGACACGCATTCGTCGTTCCGGCTGGTGCGCGCGTTCAAGAACCGCTTCGGCGCGGTCAACGAACTCGGCGTCTTCGCCATGACCGACCGCGGGCTGCGCGGCGTGGCCAATCCGTCGGCGCTGTTCCTGTCGCAGCACGAGCAGCAGGTGGCCGGCTCCTGCGTGATGGCCACGCAAGAGGGCACCCGTCCGCTGCTGGTGGAGATCCAGGCGCTGGTGGATTCCTCGCACGCGCCCAATCCGCGCCGGCTGACGGTCGGGCTGGAAGGCAACCGCCTGGCGATGCTGCTGGCCGTGCTGCACCGGCACGCGGGCGTGTCCACCTTCGACCAGGACGTGTTCGTCAACGCGGTGGGCGGGGTGCGCATCACCGAGCCGGCGGCCGACCTGCCGGTGCTGCTGGCCATCATGTCGTCGCTGCGCGACAAGCCGCTGCCGCGCGGCCTGATCGCGTTCGGCGAAGTCGGCCTGGCCGGCGAGATCCGGCCCGCGCCGCGCGGCCAGGAGCGCCTGCGCGAAGCGGCCAAGCTGGGCTTTTCGATCGCCCTGATCCCCAAGGCCAACGCGCCGCGCCAGCCGATAGAAGGCCTGGAAATCTGGGCGGTGGACCGCCTGGACGCCGCGCTGGACAAACTGCGTTGAGGCCGCCGGCCGCGCCACATCCGTATACTGACGGCCCGCCCGCGCTCGGCCGGGCCTGCTGGAGCAAGACTTGAGTCTGTTAATTATTGCCGCCTGCCTGGCAGCCGGCGGCATGATCGGTTTCCTGGGAGGCGTGCTGGGCATAGGCGGCGGCCTGATCGCGATTCCCGCGCTGGTGCTGCTCATGGGCATGTCGCAGCAGCTGGCGCAGGGCACGGCGCTCATCATGGTCCTGCCCACCATCATGATGGCGGTGCGCAAGTACAACCAGCAGGTGCGCATCGACAAGCGCGTGGCGCTGGCGGGGGCGGCGGGCGCGGTGGTGTTCACCTGGGTCGGCGCGCGGCTGGCGCTGGGCATAGACTCCAGCCTGCTGCGGCGCAGTTTCGCGGTGTTCCTGTTCTTCATCGCGCTGTTCTACGTATGGCAGACCTGGCGCGCCTCGCGCCCGGCCGCCAAACCCGCGCCGGCGGCGCGCGGCCCGGTTCCCGTGTTCACGCCGCGCCGCGCCAGCGTGCTGGGCATGCTTTGCGGCACGCTGGGCGGTTTCTTCGGCGTGGGCGGCGCGGTGCTGGCCGTGCCCATCATCACCACCGTCTTCCGCCTGCCCCAGACCACCGCGCAGGCGCTGGCCCTGAGCATGGTGATTCCCGGCTCCACCATCGCGCTCATCACCTACACCTGGGCCGGCCAGGCCGACTGGCTGGTGGGCGCGCCGCTGGCCATCGGCAGCCTGCTGTTCGTGCCGGTGGGCGTGAAGCTTGCGTACAGATTGCCTGAACGCAAACTGAGAGCCTGCTTCGCGCTCATGCTGTTCGCCACCGTCGCGCTGCTGGCTTTCGAAAGCTGAAGCTTGCAAACGGATTACGAATCCTTTTCGAAGCGTTAGCGGCCGAAAATTTGTGGTTCGGCGTTGAACCTTCGGCAGGGCGCAGCCTCCAACCGACACGGGTTCAGCGGCGATGTCGCCGCCCCGTGTCGGAGTAGGGACCGGGCCCCGGCCCGGTCCCAATCATTCAGGAGGTCACCACATGACGACTCACTCCCGTATCGCTGCGTTCCTGTCCACCTCGGCCTTGTGCCTCGGTCTTGCCGCCGCGCCCAGCGCGTTCGCGGCCGGCGCCGACGCCTCGGCCAAGACGGGCGAAAGCAAGACCCACGCGCAGCAAAAGCATCACAAGTCCGACAAGACGTCCGCCAAGCACCAGGCGGGGAAGGCGGGCGGGGCCGCCAAGATGGACAAGTCCGGCGCCACGCCGGCCAAGTGACCGCGACGGGCCGCAAGGCCCGGTTCCTTTGCGTAACCGGCTTTAGCCGCCCGTCAGGGCCGGAAAGTCGAAAGCCTCTCGGTATGGGCGCCGAGAGGCTTTTTTTTGGGAGAGTCCGCTTACTCGGCGGGAGTAACGACTTTGCCCGTCTCGAAGAACGCCTGCAGGTTCTCCAGCACCAGGTTTTCCATGCTCAAACGCGTCTCCAGCGTGGCGCTGCCGATGTGCGGCAGCACCACGGCCTTGTCGCTGGTCATCAGGGCTTCGGGCACCTTGGGTTCGTGCTCGAACACGTCCAGCGCGGCGCAGCCCAGCTTGCCGGCCTGCAGCGCGGCGACCAGCGCGGCTTCGTCGATGACGGGGCCGCGCGCGATGTTGACGACGATGCCGTCGGGACCCAGCGCTTCCAGCACGTCGCGGTTCACCAGATGGCGCGTGCCCGCGCCGCCCACGGTGGCCACGACCAGGAAGTCGGCCCATTCGGCCAGGCCGGTCAGCGAGGCCTCGTAGCCGTACGGCACGTCGTCGCGCTTGCGGCGGTTGTGGTAGCGGATGTCCATGTCGAAGCCGGCGCCTCGGCGCGCGATGGCTTCGCCGATGCGGCCCAGGCCGACGATGCCCAGCTTCTTGCCGCTGACGCGCAGGCCCAGCGGGATGCTGCCGTGCACCTGGCCCGACCCCCACAGCCCGGCGCGCACGAAGCGTTCGCCCTGGCCCATGCGGCGGGCGCCGGCGATCAGCAGGCCCCAGGCCAGGTCGGCCACGCAGTCGGTCAGCACGTCGGGGGTGTTGCTGACCTGCACGCCGCGCTGCTTGGCGGCCTGGATGTCGATGGTTTCATAGCCTACCCCCCAGCTGCAGATGGCTTTCAGGTCGGGCAGGGCGTTGATGAGTTCGGCGTCGGCGCCGTGGTTGGCGGAGGTGACGACCGCGGTGATGCCCTTGCCGTGCTCGGCCAGCGCGGCCTTGCGGTCCGGGTACTTCCACAGTTCGACGACGTCGTAGCGTTCGGCGAGGTTCTGGTTGGCGGTGGGGGAACCGGCCAGCGAGCCGACCTGGATGATGCGATGCTTGGTGGTCATGTTGTCGTACAGGTGTGGGTGGCTAAATCTCGATGCTACTTGATCCGGCGGGGGAACGGGCCGGGGCCGCGCCCCGGCCCGCATGGCGCGATCACTCCAGCTGGATGTTGGCTTTCTTGATGACGTCCTTCCAGCGCTTGACCTCGGCCTGCTGGAACGCGGTGAACTGCTGGGGCGTGTTGGCCACGACCTCGAAGCCCAGGCCTTGCAGCGTCTGCTCGGTCTTGGGATCGCGCAGCGCGGTCTGCAGGGCCTTGGACAGTTGCTGCACGATGGGCGCCGGCGTGCCCTTGGGCACGGCGAAGCCCTGCCACGAATACACCACCATGTCCTTGATGCCGGCTTCGGCCAGCGTGGGGACGTCGGGCAGGTCGGCGGCGCGCGCGTCGCCGGTGATGGCCAGCGCCTTGAGCTTGCCCGCCTTGATGTGGGTCTGGACCGCGCCCAGGTTCTGGAACGACACGTTGACCTGACCGCCGATCAGGTCGGCGATGGCCGCGCCGCCGCCGCGGTACGGCACGTCCACGCCGGTGCTCTGCGTGCGCTGGCGAAACAGCACCGCCGACAGGTGGTCGGACGAGCCCGTGCCGGACGAGGCGTACGACACCTTGCCCGGGTTCTTCTTGGCGTAGTCCACCAGTTCGGCCACGGTGGCGGCGGGGAAGTTGGGCGCGGCCACCAGCACGTTGGGATTGCGCACGGCCTGCGTCAGGTATTCGAAGTCCTTGCTGGGGTTGTACGACAGGTTCTTGTACAGGGCTTCGTTGATGGCGAAGGTGCCGATGGAGCCCACCATCATGGTGTAGCCGTCGGGCGTGGAACGGGCCAGCGCCTGGGCGCCGATGGCGCTGTTGGCGCCGGGCTTGTTCTCGACCACGAAGGTCTGGCCGAGCAGCTTGGTCAGGCCGGGCGTGACCGACCGGGCGGTGATGTCGGATGAACCGCCGGGCACGAAGGGTACGATCATCGTGACGGGCTTGTCGGGATAGCCGGCCGCCTGCGCGGCCGGCGCGCCAAGCAGGGCGGCGCCCGCCGCGGCCGCCACTGCAAGGGCGCTCAGTCGTCTGTTCATGGTGTCTCCAGGTTCGCGCGATGATGTGATGGGCCCGCCGCCCGCGCGTTGCATGCGGGCCCGGATCGGCGCCGGGTCAATCGACCTTGGCGCCGGATTTCTTCACGACTTCAGCCCATTTGGCGGTCTCCTGCGCCATGAACTGCTTGAACTGGGCGGGGGTGTTGCCCGACGGCGTGGCGCCCTGCGCCTGCAGCTGGGCGCGCACGTTCGGCTGCTGCAGCGCGGCGGCCACGTCGCGCTGGATCTTGTCGACCACCGCGGCCGGTGTGCCGGCCGGCGCCAGCAGGCCGAACCAGCTGGAGGCGTCGTAGCCGGCCACGCCGGCTTCGGCCATGGTGGGCACGTCGGGCAGGGCGGGCGAGCGCTGGGCGCTGGTCACGGCCAGCGGGCGCAGCTTGCCGCTCTTCAGAAAGCCCATGGACGAAGGCAGGTTGTCGAAGATCAGGTCGGCCGAGCCGGCCATCACGTCGGTCAGCGCGGGGCTGCTGCCCTTGTAGGGCACGTGCGTCATGCGCGTGCCGGTCATGCTCTGGAACAGTTCGCCCGACAGGTGGGTGGAGGTGCCGTTGCCGGTGGAGGCCATGTTGACGCTGCCGGGATTGGCCTTGAGGTACTTGATGAGGTCGGCGACGTTGCGGATGCCGTGGCGGTCGGCGAAGGCGGGATTCAGTTCGAGAATGTTGGGCACCGGGATGACCAGCGTCACCGGCACGAAGTCCTTGACCGGATCGTAGGGCAGCTTGGCGTAGACGGACTGGTTGATCGCGTGCGTGCTGACCGTGCCCATCAGCAGCGTGTAGCCGTCGGGCGCGGCGCGCGCGGCCTCGGCCGTGCCCACGTTGCCGCCGGCGCCGGCCTTGTTGTCCACCACCACGGGCTTGTTCCAGGTCTTGCCGAGTTCGGCGGCGACCACGCGCGCGGCGATGTCGGTGGTGCCGCCCGCGGGGAAGGGCACCACGATCCTGACTTCGCGTTCGGGGTAGTCGGCCAGGGCCGGCGCTGCCGGCACGGCGGCGGCCAGGACCGCGGCAAACAGGGCGGCCGTGACGGACCGGCCTCGCGCAAGGGCTGCATGCATGGAATTCATCTCCTCGGTGTGCGCGTGGCCGCGCATCGTTGATGGGGTATTCCGCCCCTGGCATGGCCCGAGGCTACAAGCCGCGGGACGCCCGCGTTGATGCTGCCGGTCTACTTGTAAAACAAATATATGTATTGAGCTTATGGTTGTCAACCAAGTATACTTTTTTCACCTTAATCCGACCCAGCCAGGAGCCCGTCCATGAAAACTTCCCCGGTCACCGCGCAGGACTTGCAGCGTTCGGTCATCGCCGTGCCGCCGCTGGCGCGCCACGACGACCTGTCCCTGAACGTGGAGGCCAACCAGGCCCTGCTCGGCCACCTGGAAGCCGGCGGGGTGCGCAACGTGATGTACGGCGGCAACGCCAATTTCTACAACGTGGGCGTGGGCGAGTACGCGCGCATCGTCGACATGCTGGCCGGCATGGCCGGCCCCGACACCTGGATACTGCCTTCGGTCGGCCCCGACTACGGCAAGATGATGGACCAGGCGGCGATCCTGCGCTCGCGCGCGTTTCCCACCGCCATGCTGCTGCCCATGGCCTTTCCCTACACGGACGCGGGGCTGGCCGACGGCGTGCGCCGCTTCACCGACGCGCTGGGCAAGCCCGCGGTCATCTATCTCAAGTCGGCCGACTACCTGGCGCCGGCCACCGCCGCGCGCCTGATCGAAGAAGGCCGCATCGTGGCGTTCAAGTACGCCGTGGTGCGCGAAGAGCCGTCGCGCGACGCCTATCTGTCGGCGCTGCTGCAGGCCGTGGACACGCGCTGGGTCGTCAGCGGCATCGGCGAACGTCCGGCCATCGTGCATTACCGCGACTTCGGCCTGAAGAGCTTCACCTCGGGGTCGGTCTGCGTGGCGCCGCGCGGCTCGATGCGCCTGCTGCACCTGCTGCGCGACGGCCGCTACGACGAGGCCGAGGCGGTGCGCGCGAAGTACCTGCCGCTGGAAGACTGCCGCGACGGCATCAGCCCGATCCGGGTGCTGCACGATGCGGTGACGCTGTCCGGCGTGGCCGACATGGGGCCGATGCTGCCGCTGCTGACCGGCCTGTCCGAAGCCGAGCGCGAGCGCGTGGCCCCGGCGGCGCGCGAGCTGGCCGCCTGGGACCGGCAGGCCGCCGCGGCCTGACCCTGTGCGCGCGGCCGGACGCGGCTGCGCGCACAGGCGGTACGATGTGCGCTGTTTCGCCCCCAGCATCGAGGTAAATCCGTGGCCCGACCCAAAGCATCATCCCAGCCTGCGCCGCAGGCGCCCGCCGAGCCGGACGCGCACGGCGCGCTGGTGCTGGAGCGCGGCCACCGGGTGCGGCTGGCCGACCAGCTGTACGGGCAGATCTTCGAACAGATCGTGTCCGGCGGGCTGAACGTCGGCGACAAGCTGCCGTCGGAAAACGAGATATCCGAACGCTTCGGGGTGTCGCGCCCGGTGGTGCGCGAGGCGCTGCTGCGCCTGCGCGCCGACGGCCTGATCACCGCCCACCAGGGGCTGGGCACCTTCGTCAGCCATCAGCCCGCGCCGCGCCTGAAGACCTTCAACGACGTGCAGAACGTCAGCGCCTATCTGCGCGCCCAGGAGGTGCGGGTCGCGCTGGAAGGCGACGCCGCGCGCCTGGCCGCGCTGCGCCGCACGGACGAACAGCTCAGGAAGATCGAGGACGCGCACGCGGCCTTCGCCGACGCGCTGTCGCGCGGGCAGGTTTCGGCCGAGGCCGACCTGGCGTTCCACGCCAGCATCGCCGAGGCCAGCGGCAACGATTTCTACCTGGGCGTGCTGGAGAGCATCCACGAATCCATCAGCGGCTTCATGCGCCTGACCCTGAACCTGACCCGCACCGGCTCGCGCCAGCGCGCGCAGCGCGTGGTGGACGAGCACGCCGCCATCCTCGACGCCGTGCGCGAACAGGACAGCGAGCGCGCCCGCGTCGCGATGCAGTTCCACCTGGGCCAGGCGCGCCACCGGCTGGTGGACCGGGACCGGGACTGAACCCGCCGTCCGGCCCGCCCTGACCATAACGACGACAGGAGACCAAGAGAGTGCGAGGCAAGGAAGCGACAGTGACGGACGTGCCGGTGGAGCAGGTCCGGGCGCAGATCCTGCAGGTGCTGCAGGCATGGGGCATGGCGCCGGACCTGGCGGCCACCACCGCCGAGCTGATGGCCGGCACCGACCTGCTCGGGGTCGATTCGCACGGCATTTCGATGCTGCCCGCGTATGAAGACAAATGGCGCGCCGGCACGCTGCGCCTGGATGCGCGGGCGCGCATCGTGCGCGACGGCGGGGCCAGCGCGCTGATCGACGGCATGGGCGGGCTGGGCTATCCGGCCGCCGCGCTGGCCATGAACCTGGCGGTGGACAAGGCCCTGGAACACGGCGTGGGCGCGGTGTCGGTCTGCAACTCGCATCACTTCGGCGCCGCCGGCATCTATGCGCGCATCGCGGTCGAGCGCGGCGCGGTCGGGCTGGTGGCCAGCAGCGCCAACGGCATCATCATGGTGCCCACGCGCGGGGCCATGCCCATGCTGGGCACCAATCCCATCGCCTTCGGCGCGCCAGCCGCCTATCACGAGCCCTTCGTGCTGGACATGGCCACCACCACGGTCGCGGCCAACAAGGTCAAGGTCTACGACTTCCTGGACAAGCCGTTGCCGCCGGGCTGGGCCGTGGACGGCCAGGGCGAGCCCGTGACCGACGCCGGCGCCGCCATGCAGTTCATCTTCGACCGCCCCGACGGCGGGCTGACGCCCCTGGGCGGCACGGCCGCCATGAGCAGCCACAAGGGCTACGGCCTGGCGATGATGGCGCAGATCCTGGGCGGCACGCTCAGCGGCAGCGCGCTGGCGGTGCGCCGCGCGCCCACGCGCCGTCCCGGCGAGCCGGACGACGTGGGGCATTTCTTCCTGGCGCTGAATCCGGACGCGTTCCGCGCGGCCGGTTCGTTCGAGTCCGACATGGACGAACTGATCGATACCATGCACGATACGCCAGCTGCCCGGCCCGACGAGCCCGTGCTGGTCGCCGGCGAGCCCGAGGCCGCCGAGCGCGCGCGCCGGCTGCGCCAGGGCATTCCGATTCCCGCCGCGCTGGCCGAACGCCTACGCGGCATATGCGTACGCGCGGGCGTGCCCTATCTGCTGGACGGCGCCTGACTTCTTTCATTCCTATAACCCTAGCCAAAGCGCAGAGGAACCGAGACATGAGCAATTCAGACAAGCGCAAGAAGCCCGAGGAGCTGCGCAGCCACCGCTGGTATGGCGTGCGGGACCTGCGGTCCTTCGGCCACCGTTCGCGCACCGCGCAGATGGGCTACCACCGCTCCGACTATGCGGGCAAGCCGGTCATCGCCATCATCAATACCTGGAGCGACATCAACCCCTGCCACAGCCACTTCAAGCAACGTGTGGAAGAGGTCAAGCGCGGCATCTGGCAGGCCGGCGGCTTCCCGGTGGAAATGCCGGCCATGAGCCTGTCCGAGCCGTTCCAGAAGCCCACCACCATGCTCTACCGCAACCTGCTGGCGATGGAAACGGAAGAGCTGCTGCGCTCCTATCCGGCCGACGGCTGTGTGCTGATGGGCGGCTGCGACAAGACCACGCCCGCGCTCATCATGGGCGCGATCTCCATGAACCTGCCCACCATCTTCATGCCGGCCGGCCCCATGCTGCGCGGCAGCTGGAACGGCAACACCCTGGGCTCGGGCTCCGACACCTGGAAATACTGGGCCGAGCTGCGCGCCGGCAACATCACCGAGGAAGACTGGCAGGGCGTGGAGGACGGCATCGCGCGTTCGCCGGGCCATTGCATGACCATGGGCACCGCTTCCACCATGACGGGCGCGGTCGAGGCGCTGGGCCTGTGCCTGTCGGGCGCGTCCTCGATCCCGGCGCCGGATTCGCGCCACGCGCAGATGGCCAGCCTGACGGGCAAGCGCATCGTGGAAATGGTGTGGGAGGACCTGAAGCCTTCCGACCTGCTGACCGCCGCGTCCTACGACAACGCGGTGCGCACGGTGCTGGCCCTGTCCGGCTCGACCAACTCCGTGGTGCACCTGATCGCGATGGCGCGGCGCAGCGGCTTCGACCTCGACCTGGACCGCTTCGACCACCTGGCCCGCACCACGCCGGTGCTGGCCAATCTGCGTCCTGCCGGCAAGTACCTGATGGAAGATTTCTACTACGCGGGCGGCCTGCGCGCGATGCTGGTGCAGCTGGGCGACCTGCTCGACACCGCCCAGCGCACGGTCGACGGCCGCACGCTGGGCGAGAACATCGCCGGCGCGCGCATCTTCAACGAGGACGTGATCCGCACGCGCGAGCAGGCGCTGATCGAGCGCGACGGGCTGGCGGTGCTGCGCGGCAACCTGGCGCCGGACGGCGCGGTGATCAAGCCGCCGGCCATGGAGGAGCGGCTGCAGGTGCACACCGGCCGCGCGGTGGTGTTCAAGGATTACAACGACATGGCCGCGCGCATCGACGATCCCGAACTGGACGTGGACGCCGACAGCGTGATCGTGCTGCAGAACGCCGGCCCGCAGGGCGCGCCCGGCATGCCGGAATGGGGCCAGCTGCCGATTCCGCAAAAGCTGTTGAAGCAGGGCGTGCGCGACATGGTGCGGATTTCCGACGCGCGCATGAGCGGCACCAGCTACGGCGCCTGCGTGCTGCACGTGGCGCCCGAGGCCTATGTCGGCGGCCCGCTGGCGCTGGTGCGCGACGGCGACCGCATTTCGCTGGACGTGCCCGCGCGGCGCCTGGAACTGCTGGTGCCCGAGGCCGAGCTGGCCGCGCGCCGCGCCGCCTGGCAGGCGCCGCCGCCGCGCTTCGAGCGCGGCTATGGCGTGCTCTACCTGAAGCACATCGGCCAGGCCGACACCGGCTGCGATTTCGATTTTCTTCAGACCGAAACGCGCGCTGCGGCCGCGGGCGAGCCTGAAATTCACTGACCCGGACACCGGGCACCGAGGAGACAAGCATGGGACATAACAATCACCGGGCGCGCAGACGCCTGATCACCCTGGCCGCGGCGGCGGCCGGCGCGCTGGCTTTGCTGCCGGTGGCGGCGACCGCGCAGGGCGAGGCCTGGCCCGCCAGGCAATTGAAGCTGGTGGTGCCTTTCCCGGCCGGCGGCAGCACCGATTCGGTGGGCCGGCTGCTGGCCGCGGAGCTGTCCAAGGAGCTGGGGCAGACCGTGGTGGTCGAGAACAAGGGCGGGGCCAACGGCAACATCGGCTCCGACATGGTGGCCAAGGCGCCGGCCGACGGCTACACGCTGCTCCTGTCCGGCGTGGGCTCCAACGCCATCAGCTATTCGGTCTACAAGAACATGCCGTACCGCAACAGCGACTTCGCGCATATTTCGCTGCTGGCCACCGGCCCCAATGTGCTGGTGGCCAACAACGAGTTCCCGGGCAAGACCTTCGCCGAATTCATCAAGCTCACGCGCGAGAATCCCGGCAAGTACACGCACGCCAGTTCCGGCAGCGGCTCGTCCGGCCACCTGGCGATGGAAATGCTGGAGCAGGCCGCCAAGATCGACCTGGTGCACGTGCCCTACAAGGGCGGCGCGGCGGCCATCACCGACATGATCGGAGGGCGCGTGTCGGTGATGTTCCTCAACCAGGACACGCTGCTGCCGCAGGTCCGGTCGGGCAAGCTGCGCGCGCTGGCCGTGGCCAGCGCCAAGCGCAATCCCGCCTATCCCGACACGCCCACGGTGGCCGAATCGGGCTATCCGGGCTTTTCGGCCGAGTCCTGGTTCGGCCTGTCCGCGCCGGCCAACACGCCGCCGGCCGTGATCCAGAAGCTGAACCAGGCGACCGTCAAGGCCTTGTCCTCGGCCGAGATCCGGCAGAAGCTGGAGAGCGTGGGCTTCGTGGTGGTGGCCGACGATCCCAAGTCGTTCTCGGCCTTCGTCGAGGCCGAGATCGCCAAATGGGGCAAGGCGGCCAAGGCCTCCGGCGCCAAGCTCGATTGAGCGGACATTCATTTTTTCTGACGAAAAGGCAGCAATGAATTCACCCTTACCCAACCGCTTCCGCCAGCGCATCCTGGCCCGCGAGCGGCTCATCGGCTTCTGGATGAGCATGTCCAGCCACATCACCGCGGAACTCGCGGGGCTGGCGGACTTCGACTGGCTGCTGCTGGACGGCGAGCACTCCCCCAACGAGGTGCCGATGTTCCTGCAGCAGCTGCAGGCCCTGCAGGGCAGCGCCAGCGCCGCGGTGGGCCGGCCGTCCTGGAACGATCCGGTCGAGATCAAGCGGCTGCTCGACATCGGCTTCTACAACCTGCTGATTCCGTTCATCGAGTCCGCCGAGGACGCGCGCCGGGCGGTGGCCGCCACGCGCTATCCGCCGCAAGGCATGCGCGGCGTGGCGGGCATGCAGCGCAGCAACCGGTATGGCACGGTGCCGGACTACCTGCAAACGGTCAACGACAACATCTGCGTGCTGCTGCAGATCGAAAGCCGCCCCGGCATCGAGGCGGTCGACGAGATCGCGGCGGTCGAGGGCGTGGACGGCGTGTTCATCGGCCCGTCCGACCTGGCCGCCGCGCTGGGCCACCTGGGCAATCCCGGCCATCCGGAGGTCCAGGAAGTCATCCGCCACCTGTACCAGCGCGTCAGCGCCCGGGGCAAGGCGGTGGGCATTCTGGCGCCGGTCCAGGCCGACGCCAGGCGCTACCTGGACATGGGCATGCACTTCGTGGCCGTGGGCACCGACCTGGGCGTGTTCAAGCAGGCCACCTTCGCCCTGCGCGAGGCCTTTCTCAAGTAGGCGTTTCTTCCAGCGCCAGCAGCTCGGCGACGGTCTGGCGGCGGCGGATGAGCCGCGCCTGGCCGCCGTCGAGCAGCACCTCGGGCGCCAGCGGCCGGCTGTTGTAGTTCGACGACATCGACGAACCGTAGGCGCCGGCGCTGTGGAACACCAGGAAATCGCCGATGCGCGGGCGCGGCAGCAGCTGGTCGGAGACCACGCCGCCGGCGTCCTGCGTGAACACGTCGCCGGATTCGCACAGCGGGCCGGCCACCGCGATGCGGACGGCCGGCGACTCCGGGGTCTGGCCGTCCGGCGCGTGCACCGAAATGCGGTGATAGCTGCCGTACATGGCCGGGCGCATCAAGTCGTTGAAGCCCGCGTCCACCAGCGCGAAATCGCGCTCGGGGCGGCGGTTGATCGAATGCACCTCGGCCACCAGCGCGCCGGCCTCGGCCACCAGGAAGCGGCCGGGTTCGATCTCCAGACGCACCGGATGGCCCAGGCGTTCGGCGATGCGCCGGCGCGCCGCGTCCCATTGCTGGAAATAGTGGTCGCAGTCGATGCGCGGCTCGCCGTCGCGGTACGGAATCGACAGGCCGCCGCCGGCGGAAATGGCTTCGATGTCATGGTCCAGCGAGGCCACCACGTCGACCATGGCGTTGCACACGCTGGACAGGTGGGCGTAGTCCACGCCCGAGCCGATGTGCATGTGGATGCCGACCAGCTTCAGGCCGTGGCGGCGCACGATGGCCATGGCCTGCGCCAGGTCGCCGATCCAGATGCCGTGCTTGCTTTGCGGGCCGCCGGTGTTGGTCTTGTTGCTGTGGCCGTGGCCGAAGCCGGGGTTGATGCGCAGCCACACGCGATGGCCCGGCGCGGCCTGGCCGACGCGGTCCAGCATGTCCAGCGAACCGGCGTTGACCGTGATGCCGTGCTTGAGCACGGCGGCCAGCGTGGCGTGGTCGATCAGGTCGGCGGTGAAGACGATGCCTTCGGGCTCGCCACGGGGCTGGAAGCCGGCCGCCAGGCTGCGTTCGATCTCGCCCAGCGAGACCGCGTCCACCACCGCGCCTTCGGCCCGCATCAGGCGCAGGATGTGCAGGTTCGAGCAGGCTTTCTGCGCATAGCGGATGGTGTCGAAGCGGCGCAGCTGCGCGATGCGTTCGCGGATGACGGCGGCGTCGTAGACCCATAGCGGCGTGCCGTGTTCGGCGGCGAGTCGGGTGAGTTGGCGCGGATCGAAAGCCATGGCGGGCGTAAACCTCAAGCGGAATGTGAAACCAGGCGGCATGATGCCCGGCTTCGGTCATCCAGTAAAATGCTTTGATTTCGTGGATCGATTCATTCTGGATATGAGCAAGGCATGCTGACGCATCGGCATATCGAAGTCTTCCGCGCGGTGATGATCGCCGGCGGCGTGACCAAGGCGGCCGAGCTGCTGGGTTCGTCCCAGCCCACCGTGAGCCGCGAACTGGCGCGCCTGGAGCGCGCCGTAGGCTTTGCGCTGTTCCAGCGGGTGGCGGGGCGCCTGCGGCCCACCATGCCGGGCCTGGCGCTGTATGACGAGGTGCGCCAGTCCTATGCCGGCCTGGAGCGGGTGGCCTCGGCCGCGGCGCGCCTGCGCGCGTTCAAGGGCGGGCAGCTGTCGCTCATCGCCTTGCCGGCGTTCTCGCATTCCATCCTGCCCGACGCGTTCCGGCGCTTTCACGAGCGCCACGACGGCGTGAGCCTGACGGTGGAGACGCAGGAGTCGCCGCTGCTGGAGGAATGGCTGAGCGCCCAGCGCTACGACCTGGGCCTGACCGAGCACGACGCGGCGCCGGCCGGCACGCGGGTGGAACTGCTGCTGCAGGTCGACGAGGTCTGCGCGCTGCCCGACGGGCATCCGCTGCTGGCGCGGCCGCGCATCGCGCTGGCCGACTTCGAGGGCCAGGCCTTCGTCAGTCTGTCCTCGACCGATCCCTACCGCATCCAGATCGACGAGGCCTTCGCCGCGGCCGGCGTGCTGCGGCGCTCGATCGTGGAGACGCCCACGGCGGTCTCGGTCTGCACCTTCGTGCGCCAGGGGCTGGGCGCGGCCATCGTCAATCCGCTGACCGCGCTGGATTTCGCCGGGCGCGGCCTGCACATCCGGCCGCTGGCGCATTCGTTTCCGTTCCGGGTCAACGTGGTGTTCCCGGAGCACCGGCCGGGTAATCCGCTGGTCGGCGCGTTCATGGCCTCGCTGCGCGAGGCGGCCGCGGCGATCGAGGCGCGCCTGGGGTCCAGCCTGGAGGCCAGCCTGCGATAGGGGCGGGCGCCGGACGCAAAAAAGGATGCCCGTGGGCATCCTTTTTCATTTGCCGTATTCGTGACGCCCCGTAGGCCGGGGCGGCAGAATGGCTTAGGCCAGCGCCTTGATGGCGGCAGCCAGGCGGCTCTTGTGGCGAGCGGCCTTGTTCTTGTGGATGATGTTCTTGTCGGCCACGCGATCGATCACGCTCGAGGCCTTACGGAACACTTCGCCTGCCGCAGCCTTGTCGCCAGCGGCAATGGATTGGCGAACGCGCTTAATCGCGGTGCGCAGCATCGAGCGCAGGCTGGAGTTGTGCTTGTTGCGCTCAACGGATTGGCGAGCGCGCTTGCGGGCTTGGGCGGTATTGGCCATGTTGCTATATAAGTTGAATTCGGCAAAGTCGAACATTGTAGCAAGTCCCGGAGGGAATGCAAGCTTTTAATGTCAAGTCTGCCGATGGAGCGCCCGTCAACCGGGCGGGGGGCGCTGCGAGCGAAGTCCCGGGGAGGAACCGCGGCGCCTACTGGATAAAAACACTGTGATGAGTATACAACGAAGCGCCCGGCTGCGGCGCGGCGGGAACGGGCGGGCGTTGTCAGGCTGCGACGTTGATGGACACGAACCAGGGCGTGAAACGGCGCACGTTGATGGGCATCATGTCCCTGAGCGTGTCGAGCGCGGCGTCGGTGTCGTCCAGCGGGAAGTGGCCCGAGACGGGCAGGCCGCCGGCGGCCATGGACACGCGCAGCGTGCCGCTGCGATACGGGCGCAGCGCCGCGATCACTTCGGCCAGCGGGCGGCCGCGGGCCTCGACCCAGCCGGCTTCCCAGGCCGCCTCGGCCATGAGCTCGGCGCGCGGGGTATCCATGCGGGAGGCGTCGAAACGGGCGCCGGTGCCGGCGCGCACGGTGCCGTGGGCCCCGGACATGGTTTCGACCTCGACCTCGTGCTCGTGCACCACCACCAGCGTGCGCTGGGCCTGCTGCCGCACCATGTAGCGCGTGCCCAGGGCGCGCACCGTGCCCTGCGCCGTGTGCACGAGGAAGGGGCGGCGCGCGTCGGGCGCCACCGACACCGTGACGGCGCCGTCCAGCAGGTGCACCTGGCGGTAGGCGGGCGTGAAATCGAGATTGACCCGGCTGCGCGCGTCCAGCAGCAGCTGGCTGCCGTCGGACAGCACGTAGCGGCGGCGTTCGCCGGTGGCGGTCGCGGCGTCGGCCGCGACATTGCCCAGCGGATAGAAGGCGTTGCCCACGTAGGCCGCACAGGCGCCGGTGCCGGCGAGCGCAAGCGCGCCGGCCAGGAAACGGCGGCGCGGCGGCGCGATGGGAGCGGGGGGCGGCACAAGCAGGGCCGGCGCGGCGGCCTGGCCGGCGCTGGCGTAGCCGGCCGGATAGGCGTCGCCGAGCCGGCCGAACGACGACCCTTCGAGCGTGCCCGTCAGTTGCTGCCAGGCAGTCTCGTGGGCCGGATCGGCCGCGCGCCAGGCCAGGAAATCGCTGTAGTCCTGCGCCGTCGCCTGGCCTGAGCGCAACAGCAGCAGCCAGTTGATGACCTGGTCCGCCATGGGTTGTCCTTGGGCGTACTTCACTTCATGTCCCGCATGAGGTCCCTGGGGTTCCGTTCGATGGCAATTTGTAAATAATAAAGGTTTTTTACCAAAGATTACCGGTAGCTTGTCAATTCTTGACGGGACTAATGCAAAAAAAGCCGGCGCTCGACCGGCTTTTTGTGGAGATGCCGGTCGATACCGCCGGTTTCAGCTCGCGCGGCGCCGCCCGAAGTCCCGCGGGCGGAAGCCAAACAGTAACAAGACGCCGAAATAGACCACGCCGCTGGCGGCCAGCACGCCGGCCAGCCAGGCCACGCGCAGCCAGGCATGGGCCTGCAGCGCGATCCAGTCGATGCGCCCGTCGGCGAACCACAGCAGCGCCGCCAGCGCGGCCAGCGCCGGCAGCAGCCGCAGGGCGAACGAGGTCCAGCCCGGGCCGGGCTGGTAGACGCCGCGGCGGCGCAGGCCGATCAGCAGGGCCAGCGCATTGAGGCAGGCGCCCAGGCCGATGGCCAGCGCCAGGCCGGCGTGCGCCATCAGCGGCACCAGCGCCACGTTGAGCAGTTGCGTCACCACCAGCACGCCGATGGCGATCTTGACCGGGGTGCGGATGTCCTGCTTGGCGTAGAAGCCGGGAGCGAGGATCTTGACGGCCAGCAGGCCGATCAGGCCCGCCGAGTACGACACCACCGCCAGCCGGGTCTGGGCCACGTCCTCGGCCGCGAAGGCGCCGTAGTGAAACAGGGTGGCGACCAGGCCGTCGGACAGCAGCGCCAGGCCGACGGCGGCCGGCAGGCCCAGCAGCAGCACCAGGCGCAGGCCCCAGTCCAGCAGGCCGCTGTAGCCGTCGCGGTCGTCGCGCGCGTGGGCGGCCGACAGGCTGGGCAGCAGCACGGTGCCCAGCGCCACGCCGAGCAGGGCGGTGGGGAACTCCATCAGGCGGTCGGCGAACGACAGCCAAGTCACGCTGCCGGGCCGCAGCCAGGTGGCGATATTGGTGTTGATGAGCAGCGAGAGCTGGGCCACCGATACGCCCAGCGTGGCCGGCGCCATCTGCTTGAGGATGCGCTGCACGGTGGGATCGGCCCAGGCCTGGCGCAGCCGCAGCGAAAAACGCGGGGTCAGGCCCAGCCGCGCCAGCGCCACCCATTGCACCGCCAGCTGCGCCACGCCGCCTATCATCACGCCGAGGGCCAGCGCGTAGATGGGCACGTCCGCGCGCGGCGCCAGCCACAGGCAGGCGGCGATCATGGACAGGTTCAGCAGCACCGGCGTGAAGGCCGGCACGGCGAAGCGGCGCCAGGTGTTGAGCACGCCCGAGGCGAAGGCCACCAGCGACATGCAGAAGATGTACGGGAACATCATCCGCGTCATCCAGACCGCGGCGCCGAACTCGGTGTCGCGGTCGGCGCCGCGCAGGCCGCTGGCCATGGCCGACACCACCCAGGGCGCGGCGATGATGCCGGCCAGCGTGATCAGCATCAGCGCCGCGGTCAGCAGCAGCGCGACGCGGTCGAGCAGGGCGCGGACTTCTTCGGGGCTGCGGTTGTTGCGCGCCGCGCCCAGGATGGGCACGAAGGCCTGCGCGAAAGCGCCCTCGGCGAACAGCCGGCGCAGCAGGTTGGGAATGCGGAAAGCGACCCAGAATGCGTCGGTAAGCGGGCCGGCGCCGAAGGCGCGCGCCACCAGGATGTCGCGGATCAGGCCGGAAATGCGCGACAGCAGCGTGAAGCTGCTGACCGTGGCCGCCGAACGGAACAGGCTCATGGGAAGCTGGGTAATGAAAAAGGGGCCGACTGGCCCCGCAAAACATGGATACTGGGGGAAAGCCGCCGTCTTCGCAAGAAAACGCGCCTTTCCCCGTGAAAGAAAGTCTCTTTATTTGGGAGGCATGCGGATGGCGCCGTCCAAACGGATGGTTTCGCCGTTGAGCATTTCGTTGGTGATGATGCTGTGGACCAGCTTGGCGTAGTCTTCGGGGCGGCCGAGGCGCGAAGGGAAGGGGATGCTGGCGGCCAGCGAATCCTGCACTTCCTGCGGCATGCCGAAAACCATGGGCGTGCCGAAGATGCCCGGGGCGATGGTCATGCAGCGGATGCCGGTGCGGGCCAGGTCGCGCGCGATCGGCAGGGTCATGCCGGCCACGCCGGCCTTGGAGGCGGCGTAGGCCGCCTGGCCGATCTGGCCGTCGAAGGCGGCGACCGAGGCCGTGTTGATGAGCACGCCGCGCTCGCCGGTGGGCTCGGGCGGGTTGGCGCTCATGGCCTCGGCGGCCAGGCGCATCATGTTGAAGCCGCCGATCAGGTTGATCGAGATGACTTTCTGGAACAGATCCAGCGGATGCGCGCCGTTCTTGCCCACGATCTTGGCGGCGGGCGCCACGCCGGCGCAGTTCACCAGGCCGAAGAGGGCGCCCAGTTCCTGGGCCGCGGCCACGGCCTTCTTGCCGTCGGCTTCCTGGGTGACGTCGCAGTGCACGTAGCGCTGGCCCAGTTCCTTGGCCAGGGCCTCGCCCGGCTGGTCCTGGACGTCGGCGATGACGACCTTGGCGCCGTTTTCCGCCAGCATGCGCACGGTGCCCGCGCCCAGTCCGGAAGCGCCACCCGTAACAATGAATACCTTGTTCGCGATTTCCATGTCTCTACCACCAGATCAATTCAAGGGATAAAAGCGGCGCGGCTCGCGCCGAACATAAAAACTGAAAGGCCCCCGGGCCGGGACCGGAACGCGTCGCGTCCGGCCGGCGCCGAGGGCCGTCTAGCCATCGAAACGCCGTATCAGCTCTTGACGGCCTCGAACAGGCGCGACTTGATTTCGTCGACCGCGCCGACGCCCGAGATCTTGCGGTACTTGGGCGCGCCGGCCGGGTCCTTCTGGGCCCAGGACGAGTAGTAGTCGACCAGCGGGCGGGTCTGCTCGCGGTACACCGACAGGCGGTTGCGCACGGTTTCCTCGCGGTCGTCGTCGCGCTGGATCAGCTCCTCGCCGGTGACGTCGTCGCGGCCTTCGACCTTGGGCGGGTTGAAGCGCACGTGGTAGCTGCGGCCGCTGGGCTGGTGCACGCGGCGTCCGCTCATGCGTTCGATGATGTCTTCTTCGGGGACTTCGATTTCCACCACGTAGTCCAGCTTGACGCCGGCGCTCTTGAGCGCGTCGGCCTGCGGGATGGTGCGGGGAAAGCCGTCGAACAGATAGCCGTTGGCGCAGTCGGGCTGCTTGAGGCGGTCCTGCACCAGGCCGATGATGATCTCGTCGGAGACCAGGCCGCCGGCGTCCATGACCTTCTTGGCTTCGATCCCCAGCGGCGTGCCCGCCTTCACCGCCGCGCGCAGCATGTCGCCGGTGGAGATCTGGGGAATGCCGAAGTGCTGGGTGAGAAACGCGGCCTGGGTGCCTTTCCCGGCGCCGGGAGGTCCGAGCAAGATGAGACGCATGAGTGCTCCTGAATGGGGTTTATTTTTTGTGATCCGGGGAATTATGCCGCAATGCAGCAGCCGCTGCGGGGCCGCGCCATAGGAAATAACCCTAGGTTTGGCTGGCGTAAACCTGGCGCACGCGCTCCAGGTCGGCCGGGGTGTCTACGCCGGCCGCAGGAGGGTGGGACGCCCGATGGACGACGATGACGTGGCCGTGCTCCATGGCGCGCAGCTGTTCCAGCGCTTCGAAACGCTCCAGCGCGCCCTGCGGCAGCGCCGGGTAGCGGCGCAGGAAAGAAACGCGGTAGGCATAAAGGCCGATGTGATGCCAGGCCGGCAGGCCCTGGGCCAGCACGCGCTCGCCGCCGGCCAGGGCGTCGCGGGCCCACGGAATGGGCGCGCGCGAGAAATACAGGGCGCGGTCGTCCGCGCCGCAGACCAGTTTCACCACGTTGGGGTTGAACAGCGCTTCGGCGTCGGCCAGGGGGCAGGCGCAGGTGGCGATGTCGGCCTGCGGGCTGGCCTGCAGCTTGGCGGCCACGGCGTCGATGAGCGTGGGTTCGATCAGCGGCTCGTCGCCCTGGACGTTGACCACGATGGCGTCGTCGGCCAGGCCGAGCTGCTCCACCGCCTCGGCCAGGCGGTCGGTGCCGGTGGGGTGGTCGGCGCGGGTCATCAGCGCCTGCAGCCCGTGGGCCTGCGCGGCCTGCATGACGCGGGCGTCATCGGTGGCGACGTAGACGCGCTCGGCGCCGGACCGGGCGGCGCGTTCGGCCGTGCGCACCACCATGGGCTTGCCGGCGATGTCGGCCAGCGGCTTGTCGGGCAGGCGGGTGGAGGCGGTGCGCGCCGGGATGAGGGCGATGAAGCTCATGCTGCCGGGGCGTCGTCGAGCGCGCGGGCTTCCGATTCCAGCATGACGGGGATGCCGTCGCGCACGGGGAAGGCCAGGCGATCGGCGCGGCAGACCAGTTCGGCCTGCTGCCGGTCGTGTTCGAGGCGGCCCTTGCACAAGGGGCAGACGAGGATGTCGAGAAGGCGGGATTCCATGACCGGAATTCTAAAGCAGTTTGCCGCCGGCCGGACCCGCTCCCGAAGGGTGGCCGGCCCGCAGGGCCTGCGCCAGCCAGTCGAAGAGCTGCGGGTCGGAAAAGCCGGCCTGCACCGGCACTTCCCACAGGCGCGGATCGCCCAGGGCGGCGCATTTGATCGCGTCCTTGGACGTGACCAGGATGGCGTCGGCCGCCAGCGCGCGAAACGGCGATTCGGCGTAGTCGTGATGGTCGGGCAGGGCCAGGGTGGCCTGCGGCGCGACGCCGGCGGCGCGCAGCGTGGCGAAAAAGCGTTCCGGGTTGCCGATGCCGGCGGCGGCCGCGATGCGCGGCTGGCCGGCGAAAGACGCCAGCGGGCGCGTGGCGCCGCCTTCGATCTGGCGCGTCGCGCCCGGCTCCAGCCACATGCTGACCTGGCGCGGACGGCCGCCCGGCGCGCCGGAAGCGGCTTTTGCAACGCCGACGTTGGTCACCACGGCGTCGACTTCCCGCAGGCGGCTGGCGGGTTCGCGCAGGGGGCCGGCCGGCAGCAGCCGGCCATTGCCCACGCCGCGCTCGTCCTGCACCACGATTTCGATGTCGCGGGCCAGCGCCAGATGCTGCAGGCCGTCGTCGGACACGATCACGTCCACTTCGGGATGGGCCTGCAGCAGGGCCTGGGCGGCCAGCGCGCGTTTGGGATGGACCGATACCGGCGCGCCGGTGGCGCGCGCGATCAGCGCCGGCTCGTCGCCATAGCGGTCGGCCTCCAGCGCGCCGGTCCCGACCCGCGGCTGCGGGCCGACCTTGACGCCATAGCCCCGGCTGACGACGCCCGGCGTGTAGCCGCGCGCCCGCAGGCCTTCCACGGTGGCGATGACCATCGGCGTCTTGCCGGTGCCGCCGACGTAGACGTTGCCGATCACCACCACCGGAACGGGGGCGCGGTAGGCGGGAAGCCGGCCTTGCCGGTAGCGGCTGCGCTTGCGCGCCACCGCCCAGGCCGTCAGGGCGGACAGCGGGCGCAGCAGCGTGGAGAGCCAGCCGCCGTGCTGCCATTGGCGAGCCAGCAGCGTGGAGGCGCGCTTGGCGGTCACCGGGCGGTCTGCGCGGCGAAGTTGACGCGGCCGATGCCGGCCAGGCGGGCGGCTTCCATGACGTTGATCACGGACTGGTGGGTGGCCTGGGCGTCGGCGTTGATGACGACCAGCGGCTCGGTCTTGCCGGCCGCGGCCTGGCGCAGGGCGTCGGCGATCTCGGGCGGCGTGGAGACGTCGATGAGCGTGCCGTTGAGCGCGTAGCGCCCGTCCTGGCTGATGGCGACCTCCAGGGCCGGCGGTGTGTCCTGTTCCATCGAGGCCTGCGGCAGCGTCACCTTGAGCTGGGTGAAGCGCGCGAACGAGGTGGTCGCGGCGAGGAAGATCAGGATGACCAGCAGGACGTCGATGAGCGGGATCAGGTTGATGTCCAGCTCGTCGCGCTCGCCCCGGGAGCCGCGGAAATTCATGGACGGCCCTCGCGGGCGGGGGCGTGGTGCGAGACGGCGCGCACCAGGCGCGAGGCGGCCTGCTCCATGGCGTGCAGGTAGCCGTCCACGCGGCCGCGCAGGTAGCGGTGCGCGATCATGGCGGGAATGGCGATGAGGATGCCGAAGCCGGTGTTGTACAGCGCGATCGAGATGCCGCGCGCCAGCTGGGCGGGGTCGCCGCCGCCGGGGGTGTAGGAGCCGAAGATCTCGATCATGCCGACCACGGTGCCGAACAGGCCCATCAGCGGCGCGATGACGGCGATGGTGCCGATGGCGGAGATGTAGCGGCTGAGGTCATGGGCGACGGCGCGGCCGGCGTCCTCGACCACGTTGCGCAGCTCTTCGCGGGGCAGGTGGCGGTGGCGCATGACTTCGGCCAGCACGCGGCCCAGCGGGGAATTGCGTTCCAGGCGGTTGATGGATTCGGGGGTGTCCTGGCGGTTGCGCAGCATTTCCGCGACCTGTTCGGTCAGGCCGCGCGGCATGACCAGCCCGCGGCGCAGCGAGAGGAAGCGCTCGAAGATCAGCGCCAAGCCCAGGACCGATGTCGCCAGCAGGGGCCAGATGGGCCAGCCGGCCTCGCGCAAGATGGAAAGCAAAGCGTTCAACTCCCGGGGAGCGCCGGATGCGCGCGCAGGCCGCGCGCCGGCAACTGATCAAGCCGAAACTGTAACGGGGCGGCCCGGGCGTGGCAAGTCGGAACGATCCCGAAGCTATCCACAGATCTTGTGGATAATTCTGTGTAAAACTTCGCCGGAAGGCTTGCGCACGCAGGGTTTGCACTTGTTTGCTTCAATTGCGAGCAGCTGTTTTTTCAAAAAAAGCATATACAAATCAGTTAGTTGCTACGATTTTGCTGGCTGTCAGGCCGATTGCGGCAAACAAGCGGGGACAAGGTATGATGGCGCCCCGCTACGCGTGCCCTGTGGACAGGTTATGCATCGGAAAGCCCCATGACAATTGAATTTGCAGTCACAAACAACGTATTTACGCGGGATATCCTGACGGTTGGCCAGTTGAACCAAGCCGTGGGGCAGTTGTTGGAGCGCAGCATCCCGGCGTTGTGGGTGCGCGGGGAGATTTCCAACTTCACGGCCGCGGCTTCCGGGCACTGGTACTTCACCTTGAAGGACAACCGGGCCGCCGTGCGCGCCGTGATGTTCCGCAGCCGCGCCAGCGCGGTGGGTTTCGTGCCGCGCGCCGGGGATCAGGTCGAGATCCGCGCCCGCGTCTCGCTGTACGAGCCCCGCGGCGACTACCAGCTGCAGGCCGACGCCATGCGCCGCGCCGGCGTCGGCAATCTGTACGAAGCCTTTCTGCGCCTGAAAGAGCAACTGGCCGGCGAGGGCCTGTTCGACCCCGCCCGCAAGCGCGAGCCCGTCCGGCTGCCGCGCGCCATCGGCGTGATCACTTCGCTGCACGCGGCGGCCCTGCGCGACGTGCTGTCGGCGCTGGCGCGGCGCGCGCCGCAGGTGCCCGTGATCATTTATCCGGCGCCGGTGCAGGGCGCCGACGCCGCGGGCCGGCTGACGGCCCAGCTGCGGCTGGCCAACCAGCGCGCCGAAGTGGACACGCTGCTGCTGGTGCGCGGCGGCGGCAGCATCGAGGATCTCTGGAGCTTCAACGACGAAGCCCTGGCCCGGCTGGTGGCCGCCAGCGAAATCCCGGTGATCTGCGGGGTCGGGCACGAAACCGATTTCACCATCGCGGACTTCGTGGCCGACGTGCGCGCGCCCACGCCGACGGCGGCCGCCGAGCTGGCCTGCGTGCCGCGTTCCGAACTCATGGGCCGCGTCATGCACGCGGCGCAGGCGCTGGCGCGGGGCCAGCAGCGCCGGCTCGAACGCGCCGCCCAGCGGCTGGACCGCGCGGCCGCGCAACTGGTGTCGCCGGCCCAGCGGCTGGAGCACCAGCGCGAACGGCTCAACAGCCTGCGCTTCAGGCTGGCCACGGCCTGGGCCGGGCCGCAGGGGCGGCGCGCGGCGCGGGTCGACCTGCTGAAGCAGCGGCTGGCGCATCGCGCGCCGGACACGGGCCGCGCCGCCGACCGACTGGGCGGCGCGCTGCGCAGGCTGGGCCAGGCGCAGGCGCGGCTGCAGGCGCAGCGCCGCGACCGGCTGGCCGCGGCCACGGCGCAACTGCGCGCGCTCGATCCCGGCAACACGCTGGCGCGCGGCTACGCCATCGCGCGCGACGCGCACGGCCGCATCGTGCGCGACGCGGCGTCGCTGGCCGCGGGGCAGGCGCTGGACCTCAGCTTCGCGCAGGGCGGCGCAAACGTCGAAGTCAAGCAGACGCGCGCCACGCGCGAGGCTTCCTGAGTCCGCGCGACGGACACGTTTGTTAACCCCGCGCCTGCACGGGGTTAACGCGGTATCCTCAGGAGTTGCCGATACAATTGAACGGCTTGATCGTGCATTCAACAGAAGGAACTTTCACATGGCACATACTCTTCCCCCCCTGCCTTACGAACTGGACGCGCTGGCTCCGCACATCTCCAAGGAAACGCTGGAGTTCCACTATGGCAAGCATCATCAGACCTACGTCACGAACCTGAACAACCTGATCCCCGGCACCGAATTCGAATCGCTGTCGCTGGAAGACATCGTCAAGAAGTCCTCGGGCGGCATCTTCAACAACGCGGCCCAGGTCTGGAACCACACGTTCTACTGGAACAGCCTGGCTCCCAAGGCCGGCGGCGCGCCCACCGGCAAGCTGGCCGACGCCATCAACGCCAAGTGGGGCAGCTTCGACGCGTTCAAGGAAGCGTTCAACAAGTCGGCCGCCGGCAACTTCGGTTCGGGCTGGACCTGGCTGGTCAAGAAGGCCGACGGCACGGTCGACATCGTCAACACCAGCAACGCCGCCACCCCGCTGACCACGGCCGACAAGCCGCTGCTGACCTGTGATGTGTGGGAACACGCCTACTACATCGACTACCGCAACGCCCGTCCCAAGTACCTGGAGAACTTCTGGGCTCTGGTGAACTGGGAATTCGCGGCCAAGAACTTCGCCTGAGCCCTGGCTTCAGGCTGACGGGCCGGCTGGCGCCGCGCCCCGCAAAAACCCTTCGCTTGCCGGCGAAGGGTTTTTTTATTCCGCGTCCGGTTCATTGCCCGGATATCGAGAATAAACATGCCCTTCCTCAGGGTTATCCCCAAGTGAGCGAGCCGCTATCGTTGCGCCCGGTCTGCGGCCGAACCACGGGGTCCAGGACTGCGGCATGCCCGCCATGAGCCGGGGGAACTACAGGGAAGGGAAACATGTTGCGGTTATTTTCGGGCATGCGCATCGGTGCGCGTCTGTCAGGGGCGTTTCTGCTGGTCGCGGCCATAGGCGGCGCGATCGGGGCCTTCGGGGTCTGGGGGCTGGCGCGCATCAACGCCATGAACGATCAGCTTTACAACACCGAGCTGCGCGGGCTTTCGGACCTCAAGGAAGCCAATATCAACCTGATCTACGCGGGCCGCGCGCTCAACGGCTATCCGGCCGCCGCGACCGAGCAGGAACGCCAGGCGCAGCGCAAGCAGTTCGACACCGCGCTCGCCAACATGGACGCGCTGCTGCAGAAGGCCAGCGCCAATTTCCATGCGGAAGAGGGCAGGCGCGCGCTGGCGCAGTTCGCCGAGACCGAGCAGGTCTGGAAGCGCGAGACCAGCGCCTACTTCGCCGCGGTCCAGGGCGGGGCCGGCGCGGCCGAGATCAAGGCGCGCGTGATCGCCGCCTCGCAGAAGCTCGACGACCTGATGACCACGCTGGCGCAGGGCAAGGAAGGCGTCGCCGCGCAGACGGTGCGCCAGGGCACGGAGCTGTACGGCACGATGCGCGCCATCATGATCGCGCTGGCGGTCGCCGGCGTGGCGCTTGGCGTGCTGCTGGGCTGGCTGGTCACGCGCGGCATCGTGCGTCCGCTGGACCAGGCCGTGAAGGCGGCGCGCCAGGTGGCGGCGGGCGACCTCACCACCGACATCCAGGTGGTTTCGCGCGACGAGACCGGCGAACTGATGAGCGCCTTGAAGAGCATGAACGAAAGCCTGGCCCGCATCGTCAAGGACGTGCGCGATGGCTGTGAAAGCATCGCCTCGGCTTCGTCGCAGATCGCCCAGGGCAACGCCGACCTGTCGCAGCGCACCGAAGAGCAGGCCTCCTCGCTGGAGGAGACTGCGGCCTCGATGGAGCAGCTGACCAGCACGGTGCAGCAGAACGCCAACAACGCCGGCGAGGCGGACCGGCTGGTCAACCTGGCCTCCAGCGTGGCGGTGCGCGGCGGCGAAGTGGTCGACGGCGTGGTCCAGACCATGAGCGCGATCTCCGACAGTTCGCGCCGCATTGCCGATATCACGGGCGTGATCGACGGTATCGCATTCCAGACCAACATCCTGGCGCTCAACGCCGCCGTCGAGGCGGCGCGCGCGGGCGAGCAGGGCCGCGGCTTCGCGGTGGTGGCCGGCGAGGTGCGCACGCTGGCGCAGCGCTCGGCGGTGGCGGCCAAGGAAATCAAGGCCCTGATCGACGAATCGGCCGCGCGCGTCGAAGGCGGCACGCGCCAGGTCGACGAGGCCGGCCGCACCATGCGCGAAGTGGTGGACAGCGTGCGCCAGGTCGCCACGCTGGTGCGCGAAATCGCCAGCGCCTCGGAAGAGCAGTCGGCCGGCATCGGCCAGGTCAACCAGGCCGTGGCGCAGATGGACACCGTGACGCAGCAGAACGCGGCGCTGGTGGAAGAAGCCGCCGCGGCCGCGGCCAGCATGCAGGAACAGGCCGGCCGCCTGGCGCAGGAAGTGCGCCGCTTCAAGGTCGAGGCCGGCGGCACGGCCAGCGCGGCGCAGGCGCGGCTGGCGCACGCGGTGCCGGCCGCGCGCAAGCCGGCGCTGCCCGTGGCGCGGCCGGCCCTGCAAGGCGCCGGCGAGGACTGGTCGGCTTTCTGACCCGGCGAGGCTGCGGCAATGTTAAGGTTGGCGGCGTTGCAAACCCGCCAGCCATGCCATGACCCACTCCGATTTCCTGCGCCGGCTACTGGCCGCCCCGCGCCGCTGGATGCACCGCAAGGTGCGCCAGATCAACCGCCTGTCGCGCAAGAGCGTGCAGCTGGGGCTGCTGCTGGGCGGGGCCGGGCTGGTGGCGCTGATGTCGCTGGGCTTCGCGTCGCTGGCCGACCTGGCGCTGGAATGGAACCGCGCCTGGGTCTCGCACAACGGCTGGCTGGCGCTGGTGGTGCTGCCGCTGGCGATGGCGGCCTTGCGCTGGCTGACGCTGCGCTACGCGCCGAATGCCTCGGGCAGCGGCATTCCCCAGGTGATCGGGGCCTTGTCGCTGCCGCCCGGTCCGGGCCAGAACAGCCTGGTGTCGCTGGCGCAGACGCTATGGAAAATCCCGCTGGCGTTCTTCGGCATGCTGGCCGGCGCGTCGATCGGCCGCGAAGGGCCTTCGGTGCAGGTCGGCGCCGCGCTGATGCTGGCCTGGGGCGACTTCTGGAAGCGGCGTGGCGTGCAGCTGCGCGGATTCCATGCCAACGAGCTGATCGCCGCCGGCGCGGCCGGCGGCCTGGCTGCCGCCTTCAACGCGCCGCTGGCGGGCGTGATCTTCGCCATCGAGGAACTGGGCCGCGGCACCGTGCTGCGCTGGCAGCGCCTGGTGCTGATCGGCGTGCTGGCCGCCGGTTTCCTGGTCGTGGCGGTGGTGGGCAACAACCCGTATTTCGGCGTCTTCGGCGGCGCGCCGCTGGCCCACGGCATGGTCACCTGGGTGCTCATCTGCGCGGCGCTGAACGGCGCGGCCGGCGGCCTGTTCGGGCGCCTGCTGGGCAAGGGCGCGGCCGGCTGCTCGCCGCAATCCTGGCGCGCCTGGATGCGCGCGCATCCGATCTGGGTGGCCTTCGCCATGGGCCTGCTGCTGGCCGCGATCGGGCTGGCCACGGCCGGCACGGTGTATGGCACCGGCTATGGCGTGGCGGCCGGGCTGCTGTCGGGCGAGGACACCGCGCCTGCCAGCTTCGGGCTGGCCAAGCTGGCGGCCACGGTGGTGTCGTACTGGGCGGGCATTCCGGGCGGCATCTTCACGCCGGCCCTGACCACCGGCGCGGGCATCGGCCATCACATCTGGCAATTGGCCGGCGACGGCGTGGACCATCGCGTGCTGGTGCTGCTGTCGATGGCCGCCTTCCTGGCCGCCGCCACCCAGGCGCCGCTGACGGCCAGCGTGGTGGTGATGGAAATGACCGGCAGCCAGCCCATGCTGTTCTGGCTGCTGGTGGCCTCGCTGCTGGCTTCGGTGGTGTCGCGCCAGTTCTGCCCGTTGCCGTTCTATCACCTGTCCGCCGGGCGGTTCCGCCGGCAGGCCATCGTGGACGCCGCGCGCGCGGCCCGCCAGCCGGCGAAGTAGGAAGGTGAACATCCGCTGGACACTGTCCGTGCCGCGGACATCCAGCGGGCGCGCCAACTTGGTGCGCGGCCCCTGCGTTAAGATCGTCCGATCCGGTTTTTCCTCACTTACTTCGAGCTTCCCATGACCGTGCATGCTTATATCTGTGATGCGATCCGCACCCCCTTCGGCCGCTATGGCGGCGCGCTGGCGCCGGTGCGCCCCGACGATCTTGCTGCCGTAGCCATCAAGGCGCTGGTCGCGCGCAATCCCGGCGTGCGCTGGGAAGAACTGGACGACGCCATCATGGGTTGCGCCAACCAGGCCGGCGAAGACAACCGCAACGTCGCCCGCATGGCGACCCTGCTGGCCGGCCTGCCGATCGAAGTGCCCGGCGCCACCGTCAACCGCCTGTGCGGTTCGGGCCTGGACGCCATCGGCACCGCGGCCCGCGCCATCCGCGCCGGCGAAGCCGGCCTGATGCTGGCCGGCGGCGTGGAAAGCATGAGCCGCGCGCCGTTCGTGATGGGCAAGGCCGACAGCGCGTTCTCGCGCAGCGCCGCCATCTACGACACCACCATCGGCTGGCGCTTCATCAACAAGCTGATGAAGGCCCAATACGGCGTGGACTCCATGCCCGAGACGGCCGAGAACGTGGCCGACGATTTCAAGATCAGCCGCGAAGACCAGGACCTGTTCGCGCTGGCCAGCCAGCAGAAGACCGCGCGCGCCCAGAAGGAAGGTTTCTTCGACGCCGAGATCGTGCCGGTATCCATCGCCCAGAAAAAGGGCGACCCGGTGGTCGTCAGCAAGGACGAGCACCCGCGTGAAACCAGCCTGGAAGCGCTGGCCAAGCTCAAGGGCGTGGTCCGCGAAGGCGGCAGCGTCACCGCCGGCAACGCCTCGGGCGTGAACGACGGCGCGGCCGCGCTGCTGCTGGCCGACGAAAAGGCGGCCGCGCGCCACGGCCTGACCCCGCGCGCCCGCGTGATCGGCATGGCCACGGCCGGCGTGGCCCCGCGCATCATGGGCATCGGCCCGGCGCCGGCCACGCTCAAGGTGCTGGCCCAGACCGGCCTGAAGCTGGAACAGATGGACGTGATCGAGCTGAACGAGGCGTTCGCCGCCCAGGGCCTGGCCGTGCTGCGCCAGCTGGGCATCGCCGACAACGATCCGCGCGTGAACCCCAACGGCGGCGCCATCGCCCTGGGCCATCCGCTGGGCGCCAGCGGCGCGCGCCTGGCCACCACCGCGATCAACCAGCTGCACCGCACCGGCGGACGCTACGCGCTGTGCACCATGTGCATCGGCGTGGGCCAGGGCATCGCGATGATCATCGAGCGCGTCTAAGCCAGCGCGGACCGGACCCGCACGCCTCGCCGGGTCCAACGAAAAAGGGAGCTCGCGGAGCTCCCTTTTTCATGGGCGGGCGCGGCGCGCGCGTCAGGGCAGGCCGTCGAGCTTCTTGCCGGCTGCGATGCCGTGGTCCTTGAACCAGCCCTGCGCCATTTCGAGGGCGTAGCGCACCGGCTTCTTGGCGCAATGGGGGTCTTCGGTCTGGGGCGCCATGTCCTCGATGTTGACGATCGTGCCGTCGTCGGCGATAAAGGCAATCGAGAGCGGCAAGAGCGTGTTGCGCATCCAGAAGCACTGCACGTCCGGTTGCTCGAAGACGAACAGCATGCCGTCGTTGCCCGGCAGTTCGCGGCGGAACATCAGGCCGTCGCGGCGGGTTGGGTCCGAATCGGCCACTTCCGCGCGGATAATATGGATGCCGGCGGAGATCTGGACGGTGGGCAGCGGAGGCTGCGGGCCGGTCTGGGCGGCCGCGGGCAGCGCGGCGGCGGTGGCCAGCATGAGCGCGGCGGCCCTGAAGAACGGTGATGCGGACAGCGTACGACCTAGGGAAAACAAAGCAGCGTTCTTGAACATGGGCCAGGCGGAGGAAGAAAATAACAAGGCGGGGCCCGTGAGCCCCGCCCGATAATGGCGCAACCTGTGGTTGCGCTTTAAGGGTAAATCAGGCGGCAGTGATATTCAGCGCCTGTTTTCCTTTGGGCCCCTGAATAATCTCGAAGGCCACTTTCTGGCCTTCTTTCAGGGTTTTAAAACCATTCATCTGGATGGACGAAAAATGGGCGAACAGATCTTCACCGCCGTCGTCGGGCGTAATGAAGCCAAACCCCTTTGCATCGTTGAACCATTTGACGGTGCCCGTCGATTTGGGATTGTCCCCTTGGACGGCGGTAGCGGTCGTATCAGACATGCGGACTGCCTCATTGAATCGTATGTTGACAGAAGGGCATTGCGGTCTAGACCTCTGTCCCCCCTCCGGCTTCCTGGCAGATTTTCGATGCGTTGAAAACCCCAGAATGCGTGGATAATGCGCCGCTTTTCTTCGCGGCGTCAAGTATGGAAACTACGCATTTCTGCATGTAATTTTCCGTAAGTTACATGCTAGCCGTCCCCAGTTTAAATAGAATAGCGGCCCTATGAGTTCTACCTTGGATACCCAGCACGATTTGGCCGTCGAGAAGGCGCCGGCGCGCGTTGCGCCGCCTCCGATGTACCAGGTTTTGCTGCTCAATGACGACTACACCCCGATGGAGTTCGTCGTGAAAGTACTGCAGAAGTTCTTCAATAAAAATCACGAAGAAGCGACGCGGATCATGCTGCAGGTGCATCACGAGGGACGCGGCGTGTGCGGCGTCTATCCGCGCGATCTGGCGGCCACGCGCATCGCGCAGGTCGCGCAGTACGCGCGGGCGCGCCAGCACCCCCTGCAGTGCGTGATGGAGCCGGTCTGAACTCCCGAATCGACCACGCCGCCTGTCATGGCGGCGTTGTTCTGCCGGACTAAGGTGTCCGGCGGCGTTGCCCGCGCGCCGTCCAGGCGCGCGGGATAGTCGGCCGGCAGCTTCGCCGTAAAGAAGCTGCGCAATATTAAAAGTAAGCGGGAGATTTGCCGTGAGTGGAAAGATCAGCAAGACCTGGCTGGCGACGGCCGGGGTCGCGGTATTGGCGGGCGCCATCGGCCTGGGCTGGTGGATGGGCCAGGAACGCCAGGCGGCCCCGCCCGCGCCGGCGGCGGTATCGCAGCCGGCCCCGGCGCCGGGCGTAAGCGACGCCAAGCCGGCCTTGCCCGCCGCGGCGCAGGTCGGCCAGGCCGATCCGTTCGCGGCGCTGACCTGCCAGCCGCGGCAGTACAACGACGCGCTGGCGCTGGCGGTGACCTTCACCCAGCCCGTTGACGCCAAGGCCGAGCTGGACGCTTTCCTGCAAGTGACCGATACCGGCGCGGCCTCGGGCCAGGCCGACGAAGACAGCGAATCGGCCGCCCAGCCCGGCGACCAGCCCGCCTCGGTGCGCCCGGGAGACCCGGCGCCCAAGGGCAAGATTGTCAAGGGCAACTGGGTGGTCGGCGACAATCCGCGCGTCGTGTATTTCCCTTACGTGCAGCCGCAGCGCTCCTACGCCGTGACGCTGCGCGCCGGGCTGCCCGGCGCGGGCGCCTCGGGCAAGCTGGCCCAGGTGGCGCATTGCGAGGTGCAGACCCAGGCCATGCCGCCGTCGTTCTATTTCGCCAGCCGCGGCGTGGTGCTGCCGGCCGGCCAGAACGGCGGTCTGCCGGTGGCCACGGTCAACGTGTCCGAGGTCGACGTGCAGTTCCTGCGCGTTGCGCCCGAGCGCGTGCCGGAGCTGTTCGACACCGTGCTCGGCATCGGCCGCAACACCGCTTCCTCGTCCGACGACGAAGGCAGCGACTATGAAGACGAATGGCGCTATTCGGACAACCGCAGCCTGAAGGGCTCGGTCAGCAACTGGGATCTGGACCGCCTGAATACGCTGACGACCAGCGTCTACCAGGGCCGCTTCCTCACCGACGACAAGCCGAACCGGCGCCATGTGACCTTCCTGCCGGTCGAAGGCATCAAGGAATTGCAGGAGCCGGGCATCTATGTGGCGGTGATGAGCCAGCCCGGCCGTTTCCGCTATGAATACCAGGTGACGTATTTCTACGTCAGCGACATCGGCCTGCATGCGCGCCGCTATCTGGACCGCATCGAGGCCTATTCGGTTTCGCTCAAGAACGGCACCGCGATCTCCGGCGCCGTGTTCGAACTGGTCGACGGCGCCGGCAAGACGCTGGCCAAGGCCGCCGCGGACGGGCAGGGCCACGTCCGCTTCGATGGCAGCTTCGCCAATGCGCGCGTCATCCGCGCCTCGCGCGACAAGGAAATGACGGTGCTGGCGCTGGGCGAACCGGCCCTGGACCTGTCCGAGTTCGATACCGGCGGCCACACCTCGCGTCCCAACAACCTGTTCGTCTACGCCGGACGCAATCTGTACCGTCCCGGCGAAACCTTCAACGTTTCGGTGCTGCCGCGCGACCTGGACGGCCGCATGCTGAGCCCGTCGCCGCTGACCGCCACGCTCAAGCGGCCCGACGGCCGCACCGTGCTGAGCACGCTGTGGCATCCGGCCAAGGACCTGCCGGGCTACGTCGAACGCAGCGTCGAGCTGCCGCAGGACGCCCAGACCGGCACCTGGCTGCTCGAGCTGCGTGTGGACCCCGCCTCGCGCGCGCCGGACGCGTCCTGGAAGTTCCAGGTCGAGGAATTCCTGCCCGAACGCATGAAGATGACGCTGACCTCCAAACAGGAGGTGCTGCGTCCGGAAGAATCGCTGACGGTGGATGTGCAGGGCGACTATCTGTATGGCGCGCCCGCGGCCGGCAACCGGCTGCTGTCCAGCTTCCAGGTCAAGCGCGACCGCTACGCGCTGCCCCAGCAGTGGCCCGGGTTCATCTTCGGCGACGTGGCCGACGATGCCCGCCGTCATTTCGAAGAGCTGCCCGAGGCGGCCCTGGACGACAAGGGCCGTGGCCAGCTCGAAGTCGATCCGCGCACCGGCGGCACGCATTCGCCGATGAAGGTGCGGGTCTCGGCCAGCCTGCTGGAATCGGGCGGCCGCCCGGTGGTGCGCTCCATCGAGCGCAGCGTCTGGCCCGCCGACCGCCTGATCGCCGTGCGTCCGCAGTTCGACAGCGACGTGGCGCGCGAGGGCGCGCCGGCCGGCTTCGAGGTGCTGCGCGTGGACGCCCAGGGCAAGATCGCCCCGCTGGCGCAGGCCCAGGTGCGCCTGTTCCGCGAGGACCGCCAGTACTACTGGCGCTTCGACGACCAGCGCGGCTGGAACAGCGGCTATACCGAAACCGAGGAACTGGTGGATTCGCGCGAGATCGCGCTGAAGGACCGCGCCCAGCTGACCCTGCCGGTCAAGTGGGGCCGCTACCGCCTGGAAATCGCCGACCCGGAAACCGGCGAGACCATGCGTTACCGCTTCTACGCCGGCTGGAACGCGCAGGACGCCGACGCCATGGGCAACCGCCCGGACCGCGTGCAGATGAAACTGGAAGGCGCGCCGGCCAAGCCGGGCGACACGGTCAAGCTGACCCTGACCCCGCCGCATGACGGCCAGGCCCTCATCACGGTGGAAGGCGACCGCATGCTGTGGTCGTCGTGGGTGGCCGTGAAGGCCTCCGGCACGCAGGTCGAGATCCCCGTGGACAAGACCTGGAAGCGGCATGACCTGTACATCGCCGCGGCCGTGTTCCGGCCCGGCAGCGAGGGCGACCGCGTGACCCCGGCGCGCGCGCTGGGCCTGACCTTCCTGCCGATCGCCAGCGCCGACCGCAAGCTCGACGTCAAGCTCACGGCCGCCGCCAAGACGGTGCCCGAGACCAAGACCACCGTGCGCGTCAAGGTCGACGGCGCCCAGGGCAAGCAGGCCACGGTCACGCTGTCCGCGGTCGACGTGGGCATCCTCAATATCAACCAGTACAAGACGCCCGATCCGCTGGACTACTTCTTCGGCAAGCACCGCTACGCGCCGGAACTGCTGGACATGTACGGCAAGCTGATCGAGAAGATGGACGGCACCAAGGGCAAGCTGAAGTGGGGCGGCGACGCCGCCATGCGCGGCGACAGCAAGAGCCTGCCCAAGAAGGTCAAGCTGGTCGACCTGTTCTCCGGCCCGGTCAGGCTGAACGAGCAGGGCGAGGCCGACATCCCGCTGGACCTGCCCGATTTCAACGGCACGCTGCGCCTGATGGCGGTGGCCTTCACGCCCGACAACTACGGCAGCGCCGATGCCGAAATGGTGGTCGCCGCGCCCATTGTGGCGGAACTGAACACCCCGCGCTTCATCACGCCGGGCGACCAGGCCGCGATTGCGCTGGACGTCACCAACATGAGCGGCGCCGAGCAGAAGGTGACGGTCAAGCTTGAGGCGCTGGACCCGCTGGCCATCGTCGACGGCGTCAAGAGCGTCACGCTGAAGGACAAGCAGCGCGCCACGCTGCGCTTTACCGCCAGCACCACCGGCTCGTACGGCCTGGGCCTGATGCGCCTTACCGTCGACGGGCAGGGCGGCGGCAAGCCCGTGCACATCGTGCGCGAATCGGTGCTGCAGGTGCAGCCGGCCTACGCGGCCGAGCGCCAGGTGCGGCGCCTGCGCCTGAATCCGGGCGAATCGAACACGCCGCAGGCTTCGTGGGTGGCTTCCTATTACCCGGACTCCACCACCGTCAGCATGTCGGTGTCGAACCGTCCGCCGTTCAACGTCAACCGCCTGGTCGAAGGCCTGCTCAACTATCCCTACGGATGCACCGAGCAGACCATCAGCGCGACCCTGCCGTGGGTGCTGATCGACGAGGACGGGGCCAAGCAGTTCGGCCTCAAGCCGCGCAGCCAGACCGAACGCGCGGCCAAGGTGGCCGGCGCCATCGGCCGCCTGGCGGGCATGCGCAACGCGGCCGGCTCCTACAACCTGTGGAGCAGCTCGTCCTCGCGCGACGTGTGGCTGACGGCCTACGCCGTGGGCTTCCTGCAGGACGCCCGCGACCACGGCTTCGAAGTGCCGGAGGCTTCGCTGGAGCGTTCGCGCCAGTGGCTGCTGGAACAGGTGCAGCAGAGCGCCGGCGCGTTCGGCACATGGTCGGCCAACCTCAAGCGCAACCTCGAATCGGGGCGTCTCGACGCCAGCGACGCCAACATCCTGCGCGAAGACCACCGCCGCTTTGCCGGCCTGGCCACCGCGGTGCTGGCGCTGGCGCGCGACAACAAGGCGCCGCTGTCGACCGTGCGCCAGCTGTTCGACAACTACCAGGAACGCGCGCGGTCGCCGCTGCCGCTGATCCAGCTGGCGGCCGCCTTCAAGCTGATGGGCGACGAAGGGCGCATGAAGTCCGCGCTCGACCTGGCCGTGTCGCGCGACTACGGCATCCACCAGCGCCGCAACAGCGCCTATTACGACGAGTGGCTGGGGGACTACGGCAGCAGCGTGCGTGACTACGCGCTGGGCTATGCGCTGGCGCAGCAGTACCAGTTGCGCCACGACGGCCTGGACAACCTGGTCGGCCAGCTGGCCAGCCGCCTGGGCAACCGCTCGTACCTGTCGACCCAGGAGCAGATGTCGCTGCTGCTGGCCGCGCGCGCCATCGGCGGCGACAAGTCCACGCCCTGGGAGGCCGCGCTGACGCTCAACGGCGTGCGCAAGCCGCTGGCCGGCGGCAAGAGCGACCAGACCGTGGCGCTGTCGGTGGCCGACCTGGCCGGCATGCAGCTGACCAACACCGGCAGCCAGTCCCTGTTCGTCGAGTACGACATCCAGGGCAGCCCGACCTCGGCGCCGGCGCCGCGCAACGACATCATCCAGCTCAAGCGCGGCTGGTACCGTCCGGACGGCCGTCCGTGGGACGGCGGCACCTTGCAGACCGGCGACATGCTGGTGGTCTGGCTGCAGGCCGGCGCCAACCAGAACATCCCGGACGCGCTGCTGGTCGACCGCGTGCCGGCCGGCTTCGAGGTGGAAAACCTGAACCTGTCGCAAAGCCCCGAGATGCAGGACTGGACCATCGGCGGGCGGCGCGTGGCCGACGCGATGGCCGATCCCAATATCAAGCACCGCGAGTTCCGCGATGACCGCTACGTGGCCGCGGTGGCGCTGGGCCGCGGCAAGGTGGACGTGTTCTACCTGGTGCGGGTGGTGACGCCGGGCCGCTACGCGGTGCCGTCGACGGTGGCCGAAGACATGTATCGGCCGGAAATCCGGGGCGTAGGCGAGCAATGGAGCACGGTAGAGATCCGCGACCGCGGCGCCAGGCGTCCTTGAACGCCGCCGCCACCCCGGCGGCGGGCGCGCAGCGCGCCCGCCGCTGGCGGCGGCGCGGAATCTTCGCGGCCAGCGCGTTGTTTGCGCTGGCCGCGTTGCTATTCGCGTTCGACCGCCTGTATCCCCTGCCTGCCGTGGACTCGGGCGGCGCCGCCGTGGTGGTGGCCGCCGACGGCACGCCGCTGCGCAACTATCCCAGCCGCGACGGCATCTGGCGCTATCCGGTGCGGCCGGAACAGGTGTCCGGGCGCTATCTGGAAACCCTGCTGACCTACGAGGACCGCTGGTTCTACTGGCACCCCGGCATCAATCCGGTGGCGCTGGCGCGCGCCGGCTGGCAGTGGGCCACCAACCGGCGCATCGTCTCGGGCGGCTCGACGCTGACCATGCAGGTCGCGCGCCTGATCGACCCCGAGCTGGCCGGCAAACCCTCGCGTTCGCTGTCGGCCAAGCTGCGCCAGGCCTGGCGCGCGGTGCAGCTGGAAATGCACTACAGCAAGGACGAGATCCTGTCGCTGTACCTGACCCACGCGCCGATGGGCGGCATCGTCGAGGGCGTGGAGATGGGCTCGCGCCTGTGGCTGGGCAAGCCGGCGCGGGACCTGAGCCCCGCCGAGGCGGCGATGCTGACCGCCTTGCCGCAGGCCCCGTCGCGGCTGCGCCCCGACCGCCATCCCGAGGCCGCGCAGGCCGCGCGCGACAAGGTCCTGGACCGCATGGTCGAGCTGGGCCGCTGGACCCCGGCCGAAGTGGCCGACGCCAAGATCGAGCGCGTGGTGGCGCCGCCGCTGCGCGCCCGCTGGCTGGCGCCGCTGGCCGCGCAGCGCCTGTTGCAGGAGGCGGGCGCCGGCGCCCGCCGGACCGGCGCGCGTCCGCCCCTGGTGACTTCCACCCTGGACGCCGACATGCAGACCTCGGTGGAGCACATGCTGCTGGACCGGGTCGACAGCCTGCCGCCCAAGGTGTCCATGGCGGTGCTCGTCATGGACAACGACACGCTGGAGGTCAAGGCCTACGCCGGTTCCGCCGACTTCTCGGACGCCACCCGCTATTCCCACGTGGACATGGTGCGCGGCGTGCGTTCGCCGGGTTCGACGCTCAAGCCCTTTTTGTACGCCCAGGCGCTGGACGAGGGCCTGATCCATTCCGAAAGCCTGCTGATCGACGCCCCGATGTCCTTCGGCGGTTACGCGCCGGGCAATTTCCAGGCGGCCTTCGCCGGGCCGATCAGCGTGGCGCAGGCCTTGCAGCGCTCGCTGAACGTGCCGGCGGTGGACCTGCTGGACCGGGTCGGCCCGACCCGTTTCGCCGCGTCCATGCTGTCGGGCGGGGTGCGGTTACGATTGCCGGCCGGCGCCGAGCCCAATCTGAGCTTGATTTTGGGCGGGGGCGGCACCACATTGGAAGAACTGGTGGGCGCATATCGCGCCCTGGCACGGGGCGGCATTTCGGGCCGTCCCCGCCTGCGGCCGGAGCAGCCGCGGGTCGAGTCCCGTATGATGAGCCCTGGGGCCGCCTGGATCGTCCGCGATATTCTGGAAGGCGGCGGCCACCCCGACCGGCCGTTCTACAACGCCGGCAGCCCGGCCCGGCAACTGGCCTGGAAAACCGGGACGAGTTTCGGATTCCGGGACGCCTGGGCCGTCGGAGTGACCGACAGGTGGACGCTGGGCGTCTGGGTCGGCCGTCCCGACGGCACGCCCAACCCGGGGTTTTTCGGCGCCAACGTGGCCGCGCCGCTGCTGCAGGACATCGTGGCGGCATTGCCGGAAGGCGCGCCCCAGGCCCGCGTCCGGCCGGCGACGGTGCAGTCCGCCGTGATCTGCTGGCCGCTGGGTTACAGACTGGGCAGCGTGCCGTCCGGCGAATGTCCGGAACAGCGGGCGGCGTGGATACTGAACGAAACCGCGCCGCCGTCGTTCGCGGGCTACGCTGACACCTCGCAGGCGCCCGTGCGCCTGCAGGGCGTGGCGACCGGTTCGGTGCTGCGGCCCGTGCCCGGCGGGCGCGAGGTGGCGGTAGATGTGGATGTGCAAGGAGCCGAGGGCGTTGTATGGTGGATGCTCGACGGGCGCGTGGTGAGCGAGGGCGCGTCGGGTCATCCATTCAAGTTAGTGCTGGCCAGAGACGGCCGGTATACGCTTACTGTCATGGATGCGCACGGCCGCCACGACAGCGTGGTTTTTGAAATCGCTGGCGTTACGCCCTGATCGGCATAGAATATGAATCGTGTATTTGACCGCTTCGATGCGTCACGGAGGAAGCGTGATTTCCCAAGAGCTTGAAGTCAGCCTGCATATGGCTTTTGTCGAGGCCCGTTCGGCCCGGCACGAATTTATTACCGTCGAGCACCTGCTGTTGTCGCTGCTCGACAACGCTTCGGCTGTCGAGGTTCTGCGCGCCTGCGCCGCGAACCTGGACGAGCTGCGCCGCAACCTGCGCCAGTTCGTCTCGGAAAACACGCCCGTGATTCCGAGCGGCGCCGAAGTAGACACCCAGCCCACGCTGGGTTTTCAGCGCGTGATCCAGCGCGCGATCATGCACGTGTCGGCCGGCGGCACCGGCAAGAAGCCGGTAACCGGCGCCAACGTGCTCGTGGCCATTTTCGGCGAAAAGGATTCGCACGCCGTGTACTACCTGCAGCAGCAGGGCGTCACCCGGCTCGACGTCGTCAACTTCCTCTCGCATGGCATTACCAAACAGCCCCAGGTGGAGTCCGCCGCCGTGCAGAAAGAGCAGCAGACCAATGGTGAAGACCAGGGCGACTCGCGCCAGTCGCCGCTGGACCAGTACGCGACCGACCTGAACGCGGCCGCGCTGGCCGGGCGCATCGACCCCCTGATCGGGCGCGAGCACGAAGTCGAGCGCGTGATCCAGGTGCTGTGCCGCCGCCGCAAGAACAATCCGCTGCTGGTCGGCGAGGCCGGCGTGGGCAAGACCGCCATCGCCGAGGGCCTGGCCTGGCGCATCACGCGCGGCGAAGTGCCCGAGGTCCTGCAGGCCGCCCAGGTCTATTCGCTGGACATGGGCGCGCTGCTGGCCGGCACCAAGTACCGCGGCGATTTCGAACAGCGCCTGAAGGGCGTGCTCAAGCAGATCCGCGGCAATCCCGACGCCATCCTGTTCATCGACGAAATCCACACGCTGATCGGGGCCGGTTCGGCCTCGGGCGGCACGCTGGACGCGTCCAACCTGTTGAAGCCGGCCCTGTCGTCCGGGCAGCTCAAGTGCATCGGCGCGACCACCTATACCGAATACCGCGGCGTCTTCGAGAAAGACCACGCGCTGTCGCGCCGCTTCCAGAAGATCGACGTGCCCGAGCCCAGCGTCGAACAGACCGTGCAGATCCTGCGCGGCCTGAAGAGCCGCTTCGAGGAACATCACAGCGTGCGCTACTCGGCCGCGGCGCTGTCGGCCGCCGCCGAACTGTCGGCGCGCTTCATCAACGACCGCCACCTGCCCGACAAGGCCATCGACGTGATCGACGAGGCCGGCGCCGCGCAGCGTCTGCTGCCGCGCTCGCGCCAGAAGAAGGTGATCGGCAAGGTCGACATCGAAAATATCGTCTCCAAGATCGCGCGCATCCCGCCGCAGTCCGTCTCCAACGACGACCGCAGCAAGCTCGCCACGCTGGAGCGCGACCTCAAGACCGTGGTGTTCGGCCAGGACAACGCCATCGAGGCCCTGTCGGCCGCCATCAAGATGGCGCGTTCGGGCCTGGGCAAGCCGGAAAAGCCCATCGGCGCCTTCCTGTTCTCCGGCCCCACCGGCGTGGGCAAGACCGAAGTGGCCCGCCAGCTCGCGTTCACGCTGGGCGTGGAGCTGCTGCGCTTCGACATGTCGGAATACATGGAACGCCACGCCGTGTCGCGCCTGATCGGCGCGCCTCCCGGCTATGTCGGGTTCGACCAGGGCGGGTTGCTGACCGAGGCCATCACCAAGCAGCCGCACTGTGTGCTGCTGCTCGATGAAATCGAAAAAGCGCATCCGGACGTGTTCAACATCCTGCTGCAGGTCATGGACCACGGCACGCTGACCGACAACAACGGCCGCAAGGCGGATTTCCGCAACGTGATCCTCATCATGACCACGAACGCGGGCGCCGAGACGCTGAACCGTCCGTCCATCGGCTTCGCCAACTCGCGCCTGGTCGGCGACGAAATGGCCGAGATCCGCCGCATGTTCACGCCCGAGTTCCGCAACCGCCTGGACGCGATCATCCCGTTCGCGGCCCTGGACCGCGAGATCATCCTGCGCGTGGTGGACAAGTTCCTGATGCAGCTCGAAGACCAGCTGCACGAGCGCCGCGTGGAGGCCGTGTTCACCACGCGCCTGCGCGATCATCTGGCCAAGGAGGGTTTCGACCCGCTGATGGGCGCGCGTCCCATGCAGCGCCTCATTCAGGACACCATTCGCCGCGCGCTGGCCGACGAGCTGCTGTTCGGCAAGCTGGTCGAGGGCGGCACGGTCACGGTGGACCTGGACGACGAAGGCAAGGTCACGCTGAGCTTCGACGACAACGGCAAGCCGCCGTCCTCGGACGCGCCGGACAAGCAGGAAGTCGAGCTCGTCGACTAGGGCAACGCAACCCCCTCTATGACCGCGGACCGCCAGCCGCTGATCGAGTGCGAACACTGCGCGAGCATCTATCGCCGGCATCAGCTCGAACCTGACGAGACTGCCAATTGCGCCCGCTGCGGCGCCACCCTGTGGCGCTACAGCGGGCTTAGTTTGTCCAATTGGCTGGCTCTCGCCATCGCCGCCCTGATCGTGTTCGGGGTGGCCAACGCCTATCCCGTCGCGTCCATGTCCGTGCAGGGCATGACGCAGCAGGCCTCGCTGCTGGACGCCATTTCCATCACCTGGCGCCAGGGGCACTGGGTGGTGGCCGTTATGACCGGCCTGGCCGGCTTCGCGTTGCCGCTCTTGCAGCTGGGAGTGCTGCTGTGGGTGCTGGGCCCGCTCTCGCGGGGCCGCGAGCCGCTGGCTTTCCGTCCCGCCATGCGCTTGCTGGGTATCTTGCGTCCCTGGTGCATGGTGCCGGTGTTCCTGCTCGGCGTGCTGGTGGCGGTGGTCAAGCTGGCGGGCATGGCGGCCGTGTCCCCCGGGATCGGGCTGGGCGCTTTCGGCATACTCACCATCCTGCTGACCATGCTGGGGCGGTTGTCGCCGCATGCGCTGTGGCGCTACGCCGAAGACACCGGCGTGGTGCCGGTGCACGTGCCGCAGGCCGGCCCCGACCGGGTGCTGACCGGCTGCCACGTCTGCGGCCAGGTGCAGGCGCTGCCGCGCGAGGCCGACCCCGAGGCGCTGCATCATTGCGTGCGCTGCGACGCGCTGGTGCACCACCGCAAGCCCGACCATCTGGCGCGCACCTGGGCGCTGCTGCTGGCGGCCATCGTGTTCTACATTCCCGCCAACGTGCTGCCCGTCATGAAGGTCAGCTCGGTGCTGGGCGACAGCGCCCACACCATCCTGGGCGGCGTGGTCGAACTGTGGGAGATGGGCTCCTGGGACATCGCGCTCATCGTCTTCATCGCCAGCGTGGCGGTGCCGCTGACCAAGCTGCTCGCGATCATCCTGCTGCTGCTCACCGAGCAATGGCGCAGCACCACCAATCTGCGTCCGCGCACCCGGCTCTACCAGATGGTGGAATTCATCGGCCAGTGGTCCATGCTGGACGTGTTTGTCGTTATATTGCTGGCGGCGCTGGCGGATTTCCAGGGCCTGATGGAAATCAGCGCGGGGGCGGGCGCGGCGGCCTTCGGCGTGGTGGTGATCCTGACCATGCTGTCGGCCATGAGCTTCGACCTGCGCCGCAGCTGGGACCTGGAAACGCAAAGTGAAATAGAATCGGCGCCGGTCGAAAGCCGGCGCCGCCCGACGACTGGCGCGGGCCAGGAAACGGGCTAGGAAATTGGGCGGGGACGGGGGCCGACCCTCGGCTCCCCCCACTAAAAAGGAAGAATAGATGTCCGAGCAAGCACCCGGATCCGGCGAGGAACCGTTCGCTTCGCCCTCGATCTCGCGCAAGCAGAAAAGCCGGGTCTCGTGGATCTGGCTGGTGCCCATCGTGGCTGCGCTGATGGGCCTGTCGCTGGTCGTGCGGACCTGGATGCAGGCCGGGCCGGACATCTCCATTTCGTTCAACACCGCCGAAGGCCTGGAAGTCGGCAAGACCCAGCTGCGCTACAAGGACGTGACCATCGGCACCGTGCGCGCCATCGGCTTCAACGAAGACCGCAGCAAGGTGGTGGTGCGCGCCGAACTGGCCAAGGAAGTCTCGGACCTGGCGCGGGAAGGCACCAATTTCTGGGTGGTGCGCCCGCGCCTGGACGTCAGCGGCGTCTCCGGCCTGGGCACCTTGCTGTCGGGCGCCTACATCGGCGTGGACGCCGAGGAAGGCAAGAACGGCAACAAGGCCACCAAGCTGGAATTCGAAGGGCTGGAAGTGCCGCCCGCGGTCACCCACGACCGCGCCGGCAAGCGCTTCAAGCTCAAGGCGGCCGACCTGGGGTCGCTGGACATCGGCTCGCCGGTGTATTTCCGCCGCATCAATGTCGGCCGCGTCATCGGCTATGCCCTGGACCAGACCGGCAAGGCCGTCAACGTCGAGGTGTTCGTGGACGCGCCCAACGACAAGTTCGTCACCAACGCCACGCGCTTCTGGAACGCCAGCGGCGTGGATTTCAGCGTCAACGCCGACGGCCTGAAGGTGCGTACCCAGTCGCTGGTGTCGATGGCGATGGGCGGCGTGGCGTTCGAGCCGGTGCTGAACACGCGCGATTCCGGCACGCCGGCCGCCGACGATACCGAATTCGAACTCTATCCCACCGAGACCGCGGCCAAGGCCAACCCGGACGGCGAGGCCTTCCCGATCCGCCTGCGCTTCGACCAGTCGATCCGCGGCCTGACGGTGGGCGCGCCCATCGATTTCAGCGGCATCACGCTGGGCAACGTCACGCAGATCAACCTCGATTTCGATCCGCAGGCCAAGCGCTTCTACTCGCTGGTGGACGCCACGCTGTATCCGGAACGCCTGGGCCGCGTGTTCGACGAGGTGCGCGAGCGCGCCGTCCAGAACGGCGACGTGGCCGGCAACCGCCTGCTGGGCAGCATGATCAAGCACGGCCTGCGCGCCCAGCTGCGCACCGCCAACCTGCTGACCGGCCAGCTTTACGTGGCGATGGACTTCTTCCCGAACGCCAAGCCGGTCGAGTTCGTCGATTCCGAGCCGGCGCAGATTCCGACCGTACCGGGCAACCTCGACCAGCTGCAGCAGCAAGTCAGCAACATCATCGCCAAGGTCGAGAAGATTCCGTTCGACAAGATCGGCGAAGACCTGCGCGCCACGCTGGCCAGCACCTCCAAGCTGATGGGCCGGCTCGACAAGCAGGTGGCGCCCGAGGTGCAGAAGATGCTGAAACAGGCCAGGGATTCGATGGCGCAGATCAACTCGCTGCTGGCCTCCGACTCCTCGCTGCCGGTGAACACGGAGCGCGCCATGCAGGAGCTGGGCCGCGCCGCGCGTTCGCTGCGCGCGCTGGCCGATTTCCTGCAAGCCAACCCCGAGGCCCTGCTGCGCGGCCGCGGTCCAGACCCGATTCCAGGCGCCGGTCCTGTCAGGAACTGATACCCATGAATAGACGCCCATTCCGCTGTACCCGCCCGCGCGCGGCCCTGTCCTCGCTGCTCCTGTCGGCCGCGCTGGCGGGCTGCGGCGCCTCGGCGCCGGTGAACTACTACACGCTGCAAGGCCCGGCCGCGCCGGACGGCGCCGGCGCCGGCGCTTCCGCTCCCTACCTGATCGACGTGCAGCCGGTCAACGTGCCGACCCAGGCCGACCAGCCCCAGCTGATGGTGCGCACCGGCGACGGCAGCCTGTCGGCGCTGTATTCCGAGCGCTGGAGCGCGCCGCTGGGCGACGAGCTGCGCGGCGCGCTGTCGGACGCGCTCAAGCGCGAGCTGGGCGCGCTGGACGTGCAGATGGTCAAGCCCGGGCCGGGCGCCGCCACCTGGCGCGTGCAGACCGACGTGCAGCGCTTCGAACTGGTCTCGGGCCGCATGGCGCAGCTCGACGTCACCTGGCGGGTGCGGCCGGTCAACATGAAGGGCACGGGGCTGCTGTGCCGCAGCGTGGTGACCGAAACCGTGGCCGACGCCGGCGTGCCGGCGCTGATCGCCGCGCAGCAGCGCGCCGTGGCCGCCCTGGGCGGGGCCATCGCGACGGCCATCCGCGGGCAGACCCCGGCGGGATCGGGCGCGGTCCAGATGTACGGCTGTTCGGCGCTCAAGGACTGACTCCCGGATTTTTCCGAAACCCGGTAGTTCTCAAGCGGTTAACCTAGGGTTAACCGCAATATATGCGCGGTTGCAACCTGTCTAGCATACGGTTCGAATCCGGCTCCAGTCCGGTTCCACTCCCAGGGCCCGGTCGGGCCCGAACGAACTCTGCCCTGTGACAGGAAGCAATCTCTCATGGCCAGCACGACCCTAGGCGTCAAAGTCGACGACGCGCTGCGCGACCGGCTCAAGGCCGCCGCGCAAAAGCTCAACTGCACCCCGCACTGGCTGCACAAGCAGGCGATACTCGCGTACCTGGACCGCATCGAGCGCGGCCAGCTGCCGGCCGAGATGTCGCACCTGGGCGCCGACGGCGACGGCGAGGACGAGTCGGGCGACGGGCACGCCGCGCCCACGCCGCCGTTCTACGAGTTCGGCCAGGACGTGCAGCCGCAATCGGTGCTGCGCGCGGCCATCACGGCGGCCTACCGCCGTCCCGAACCGGAATGCGTGCCGCTGCTGCTGGGCCAGGCGCGCATGCCCAACCTGGAAAAAATCCACGCGATGGCCGCCGACCTGGTCAGGAAGCTGCGCGGCAAGCGCAGCGGCGGCGGCGTGGAGGGGCTGATCCAGGAATTCTCGCTGTCCAGCCAGGAGGGCGTGGCCCTGATGTGCCTGGCCGAGGCGCTTTTGCGCATTCCCGACCGCGCCACGCGCGACGCGCTGATCCGCGACAAGGTGGCGCGCGGCGACTGGAAGTCGCACATGGGCGGCTCGCAGTCGCTGTTCGTCAACGCCGCCACCTGGGGCCTGATGATCACCGGCAAGCTGGTCGCGGTCAGCAGCGAGCAGTCGCTGTCGCGCGCGCTGACCCGCCTGATCGGCAAGGGCGGCGAGCCGCTGGTGCGCAAGGGCGTGAACATGGCCATGCGCATGATGGGCGAGCAGTTCGTGTCGGGCCAGACGATTTCCGAGGCGCTGGCCAACAACCGCAAGATGGAATCGCGCGGTTTCCGCTACTCGTACGACATGCTGGGCGAGGCCGCCACCACGGCCGAGGACGCCGAGCGCTACTACGCCTCGTACGAGCAGGCCATCCACGCGATCGGCAAGGCCGCCGCCGGCCGGGGCATCTATGAAGGCCCGGGCATCTCGATCAAGCTGTCGGCGCTGCATCCGCGCTATTCGCGCGCCCAGCGCGAGCGCGTCATGGCCGAGCTGCTGCCGCGCGTCAAGGCGCTGACCCTGCTGGCGCGCAGCTACGACATCGGCCTGAACATCGACGCCGAGGAAGCGGACCGCCTGGAAATCTCGCTCGACCTGCTGGAAGCGCTGTGCTTCGAGCCGGAGCTGGACGGCTGGAACGGCATCGGCTTCGTGATCCAGGCCTACCAGAAGCGCGCGCCCTTCGTCATCGACTACGTGATCGACCTGGCCCGCCGCAGCCGCCACCGCGTGATGGTGCGGCTGGTCAAGGGCGCGTACTGGGACACCGAAATCAAGCGCGCCCAGGTCGACGGCCTGGAAGGCTATCCGGTGTACACGCGCAAGGTCTACACCGACGTGGCCTACCTGGCCTGCGCCCGCAAGCTGCTGGGCGCGCCCGAGGCGGTGTACCCGCAGTTCGCCACGCACAACGCCTACACGCTGGCGGCCGTCTACCACCTGGCCGGCCAGAACTACTATCCCGGCCAGTACGAGTTCCAGTGCCTGCACGGCATGGGCGAGCCGCTCTACGACGAAGTGGTGGGGCCGCTGGCGCAGGGCAAGCTGAACCGCCCGTGCCGCATCTACGCGCCGGTGGGCACGCATGAAACCCTGCTGGCCTACCTGGTGCGCCGCCTGCTGGAAAACGGCGCCAACACCTCGTTCGTGAACCTGATCGGCGACGACAGCATTCCGGTGGAGCAGCTGGTGGCCGATCCGGTCGAGGCCGCCTCGCGCATCGCGCCGCTGGGCGCGCCGCACGAGAAGATCCCGCTGCCGCGCGAACTCTACGGCGATCCTCAGGCCGGCGCGCGCGCCAACTCCGCCGGCCTGGACCTCAGCAACGAGCACCGCCTGGGCTCGCTGTCGGCGGCGCTGCTGGCCAGCGCCTCGATGCCGTGGCGCGCCGCGCCCATGCTGGGCGAAGGCGGAGAGACCTGGGACGCGGCCCGTGCCGTCGAGGTCCGCAACCCCGCCAATCTGCGCGACCTGGTGGGCCACGTCATCGAGGCCAGCCCCGAAGAGGCCGAGACCGCGCTGCGCGACGCCGCCAACGCCGCGCCCATCTGGCAATCCACGCCGGTGGCCGAGCGCGCCCAGTGCCTGCGCCGCGCGGCGCAATTGCTGGAAGAGCAGATGCAGACCCTGCTGGGCCTGATCGTGCGCGAAGCCGGCAAGTCGCTGCCCAACGCCATCGCCGAGGTGCGCGAGGCCGTGGACTTCCTGCGCTATTACGCCGACCAGGCCGAAAGCGAATTCGACAACGACACGCACCGCCCGCTGGGCACCGTGCTGTGCATCAGCCCGTGGAACTTCCCGCTGGCCATTTTCACCGGCCAGGTCGCGGCCGCGCTGGCCGCCGGCAACACGGTGCTGGCCAAGCCGGCCGAGCAGACCCCGCTGATCGCGGCCCAGGCGGTGGCCATCCTGCGCGCCGCCGGCGTGCCGCCCGGCGCCGTGCAGCTGCTGCCCGGCCGCGGCGAAACCGTGGGCGCCCAGCTGGTGGCCAGCCCCGGCGTGCGCGGCGTGATGTTCACCGGCTCCACCGACGTGGCGCGCATCATCTCGCGCACGCTGGCCGAGCGCCTGGACGACGCCGGCCACACCATTCCGCTGATCGCCGAGACGGGCGGCCAGAACGCCATGGTGGTCGATTCCTCCGCGCTGGCCGAACAGGTGGTGTACGACGTGCTGACCTCGGCCTTCGACTCGGCCGGCCAGCGCTGTTCGGCGCTGCGCGTGCTGTGCGTGCAGGAAGACAGCGCCGACCACGTGCTGACCATGCTGCGCGGCGCCATGCGCGAACTCAGCGTGGGCAATCCCGACCGCCTTTCGGTGGACGTGGGGCCGGTGATCGACGCCGAGGCCCGCAACGGTATCCAGCGCCACATCGAAACCCTGCGCACCGCCGGCCACCGCGTGGACCAGGTGGAGCTGAACGGCGAATGCCGCCACGGCACCTTCGTGCCGCCTACGCTGATCGAGATCGACGACATCGGCGAACTCACGCGCGAAGTGTTCGGCCCGGTGCTGCACGTGGTGCGCTACAAGCGCGACGAGCTGGACGGCTTGCTCGAGGCCATCAACGGCACCGGCTACGGGCTGACTTTCGGCGTGCATACCCGCATCGACGAGACCATCGCGCACGTGACCGGCCAGGTCATGGCGGGCAACGTCTACGTCAACCGCAACATCGTCGGCGCCGTAGTGGGCGTGCAGCCCTTCGGCGGCGAGTGCCTGTCCGGCACCGGCCCCAAGGCCGGCGGCCCGCTGTATATGTACCGTCTGCTGGCCACCCGTCCGGCCGGCCTGCCGCCGGCGCTGGACGCCTCGGCGCCGCTGCCGCAGCGGCTGGCGCTGCCCGGCCCGACCGGCGAGACCAATACCTACGTGGTCGAGCCGCGCGGCGCCGTGTATTGCGTGGCCGCCACCGAGGCCGGCGCGCGCGCCCAATGGTCGGTGGCCCGGCTCACCGGCAACCATGCCTGGTTCGCCGATACGCCGGCCGCGCAGGCGCTGCTGCAGAGCCTGGACGCCGAGCAGCGCGAACGCGCGGGCATCCTGGCCGACGAAGACGTGGACCAGGCCAACTACCAGGCCGTGCTGTTCGAAGGCGACGGCGACGCGCTGCAGGCGCTGAACCGGCGCATCGCGCAGCGCCCCGGCGCCATTCTGTCGGTGCAGGGCCTGACGCCGGACGCGATCGCGGCGGGCGCGGCCTACGTGCCGGAACGCCTCCTGGCCGAGCGTTCCGTCAGCGTCAACACGGCCGCGGCCGGCGGCAACGCCAGCCTCATGACCATAGGTTGACGGTCGGGAGAGGGCCTTTGGACATCCAAGGGTTATCTCCAATATCGGGCAAGGTTGCACTGGAAGCAAAATCCGGTCGCACCGCAAATCTGGATGTCGCAACCCGGCATCCGGACGCAACAAGCCAGGCAGGCGCAGCGTCCCGCCACCCTCGGGACCTGCCTCGTAAAAAACCAGAAACCTGGCTAAAAGCTCAGGTATAACAAGGTCTAACGTCCGACACACCGGAGGATACCCATGAAGTTCCGCACCACTTTGAAGCTCGTCGCCGCCAGCCTCGCCGCCGCCGGCATGGTCGCCGCCGCGCAGGCCGCCGACATCAAGTTCGGCTTCGCTGCGCCGCTGACCGGCCCGCAATCGCATTACGGCGAGGACATGCAGAACGGCCTGAACCTGGCCCTGGAAGAGGCCAACAAGAAGGGCATCAAGGTCGACGGCAAGCCGGCCACCTTCGTGCTGGTGTCGCGCGACGAACAGGCCGATCCGCGCGTCGGCGTGCAGGTCGCCCAGCAGCTGGTCGACCAGGACGTGGTCGGCATCCTGGGGCACTTCAACTCCGGCACGACGATCCCGGCTTCGCGCGTCTACCATGACGCCGGCCTGCCGCAGATCGCCATGGCCACCTCGCCCGAATACACCAAGCAGGGCTACGAGACCACCTTCCGCATGATGACCAGCGACACCCAGCAGGGCGCCGCGGTCGGCAAGTTCATGGTCGAGAAGCTCAAGGCCAAGAAGATCGCCATCATCGACGACCGCACCGCCTACGGCCAGGGCCTGGCCGACGAGGTCGAGAAGGCCGTCAAGGCCGCCGGCGGCCAGGTCGTGCGCCGCGAGTACACCACCGACAAGGCCAACGACTTCACCGCCATCCTGACCAACATCAAGGGCGCCGCGCCCGACGCGATCTTCTACGGCGGCCTGGACGCGCAGTCCGGCCCCATGAAGCGCCAGCTCGCGACGCTGGGCCTGAAGGCGCCGCTGGTCTCGGGCGAAATGACCCGCAGCGACACCTTCATCAAGCTGGCCGGCGACGCCGCCGACGGCACCTACGCCTCGCTGGCCGGCGTGCCGCTGGACAAGATGGCCGCGGGCAAGGACTTCGCGCAGCGCTACGAAGCGCGCTTCAAGAAGGCGCCCGGCGTCTACGCCCCGTACGCCTACGACGGCGCATGGAACATGATCACCGCCATCGAGCAGGCCGGCTCGGCCAAACCCGAGAAGTACCTGCCGGCGCTGGCCAAGCTCAACCGCAAGGGCGCGACCAGCGAGCACATTTCCTACGACGCCAACGGCGACCTCAAGGAAATCTCGGTCACCATCTACGAAGTCAAGAACGGCAAGTGGGAGATGGTCGAGACCATGGTCAGCCAGGCCAACTGACGGCTGCTGACCGGGGCGGACGCGGCCGGGCCGCGACCGCCTCTTCATAAGCGCGCGCCCCGCGGCGCGCGCTGCGCGGCGACGCGGCGGGCCCGACGGCCCGCCCGGCGCGATTCTTCCAGGCTCAAAGCGCGGCCCCTATGGACATCTTCATTCAACAACTGATTAACGGCGTCACGCTAGGCAGCGTGTACGCCCTGGTCGCCCTTGGCTACACCATGGTGTACGGCATCATCGGGCTGATCAACTTCGCGCATGGCGACGTCGTCATGATCGGGGCGATGGCCGCCACCACGGCCGCCATCGCGCTGGTCGGCGGCGACCCGGGCACCTCGGCCTTCGTGGTGCTGGGCGTGGGCCTGCTGGTCTCGGTGCCGCTGTGCATGGCGGTGGGCTGGACCGCCGAGCGCGTGGCCTACCGGCCGCTGCGCCGGGCGCCGCGGCTGGCGGCGCTGATCACCGCCATCGGCGTTTCCATCATCCTGCAGAACGTGGCGATGATGAGCTGGGGCCGCAACTACCTCAACTTTCCGCAAGTGCTGTCGCCGCGGGTCTTCGAGATCGGCGGGGCCCGCATGAGCACGCTGCAGATCGCCATCGTGGTGATCGCGGCGCTCATCATGGGCGGGCTGCTGGCGGTGGTGCACAAGACCCGCCTGGGCACGGCCATGCGCGCCACGGCCCAGAACCGCGAAGTCGCGGGGCTGATGGGCGTGAACATCAATACCGTGATCTCGGCCGCCTTCCTGATCGGCTCGGCGCTGGCCGCCGTGGCCGGCATGATGGTCGCGACCTACTACGGCGTGTCGCAATACACCATGGGCTTCATGCTCGGCCTGAAGGCGTTCACCGCCGCGGTGCTGGGCGGCATCGGCAACCTGGTGGGCGCCATGGCCGGCGGCCTGCTGCTGGGCATCATCGAATCGCTGGGCGCCGGCTACATCGGCGACCTGACCGGCGGATTCCTCGGCAGCCACTACCAGGACGTGTTCGCGTTCTTCGTGCTGGTGCTGGTGCTGATCTTCCGTCCGTCGGGCCTGCTGGGCGAACGCGTGGGGGACCGGGCATGAGCGCGCAAGCCAACCGCAGCGGGTTCTCGACCCGCAACCTGATCGGCATCGCGCTGATCGGCATCGTGCTGGCGGTGCTGCCCTTCGTGCTGGGCATGGCCGGCCAGAGCTGGGTGCGCATCCTCAATTTCGCGCTGCTGTACGTGATGCTGTCGCTGGGCCTGAACATCGTGGTGGGCTTCGCCGGGCTGCTGGACCTGGGCTATATCGCGTTCTACGCGGTGGGCGCCTACGCCTGGGCGCTGCTGGCCTCGCCGCACTTCGGCCTGCACCTGCCGTTCTGGGCGATCCTGCCGATCGCGCTGGCCGTGGCCTGCCTGTTCGGCGTGCTGCTGGGCGCGCCCACGCTCAAGCTGCGCGGCGACTACCTGGCCATCGTGACGCTGGGCTTCGGCGAGATCATCCGGATCTTCCTGAACAACCTGAACGCGCCGGTCAACATCACCAACGGCCCGCAGGGCATCAACCGCGTCGACACGTTCAAGGTGGGCGAATTCGCCTTCGGCCGCACCGAGAGCCTGCTCGGCATCCGGGTGACCGGGCCCGAGAAGTACTACTACCTGCTGCTGGCGCTGACGCTCATCATCGTGGTGGTGTGCGTGCGCCTGCAGAACTCGCGCATCGGGCGGGCCTGGGAAGCCATCCGCGAAGACGAGATCGCCGCCAAGGCGATGGGCATCAACACCCGCAACATCAAGCTGCTGGCGTTCGCGATGGGCGCGTCCTTCGGCGGCGTGGCCGGCGCGCTGTTCGCCTCGATGCAGGGCTTCGTCAGTCCCGAGAGCTTCTCGCTGATGGAATCCATCTCGATCCTGTGCATGGTGGTGCTGGGCGGCATGGGCCATATCCCGGGCGTGATCCTGGGCGCGCTGATCCTGGCCGCCTTGCCCGAATTCCTGCGCGCGGTGGTCGAGCCGGTGCAGCACATGCTGTTCGGCGCCGTGGTGCTGGACCCCGAAGGCATACGCATGCTGCTGTTCGGCCTAGCCATGGTGTGCGTGATGCTGTTCCGGCCCGCCGGCCTGTGGCCGTCGGCGGTGCGCCGCCGCGAACTGGCCAGCAAGACCCAGGGAGGCGCGGCATGAGCAATAAACTGCTGCAAGCCCAGGGGCTGGGCAAGCGCTTCGGCGGCCTGCAGGCCTTGTCCGAAGTGAGCTTCGACATCGAGGAAGGCGAGATCTACGGTTTGATCGGGCCCAACGGCGCGGGCAAGACCACGCTGTTCAACGTGCTGACCGGCCTGTACATCCCGGAGGAGGGCTCCTGCACCTTCAACGGCGTGTCGCTGTCGGGCAAGAAGCCGCACGAGGTCGCCTACGCGGGCCTGGCGCGCACCTTCCAGAACATCCGCCTGTTCGCCAACCTCAGCGCCATCGAGAACGTCATGATCGGGCGCCACATGCGCACCCGCTCGGGCGTGTTCGGCGCGGTGCTGCGCACGCGCGCCACGCGCGCCGAAGAGGCGGCCACCGAGGCGCGCGCGCACGAACTGCTGGAATACGTCGGCATCGGCCATCGCGCCAACGACGTGGCGCGTTCGCTGCCCTACGGCGACCAGCGCCGCCTGGAGATCGCGCGCGCGCTGGCCACCGATCCCAAGCTGCTGGCGCTGGACGAGCCGGCGGCCGGCATGAACGCCTCTGAGACGGTGGTGCTGCGCAAGCTCATCGAGAAAATCCGCGCCGACGGCATCACGGTGCTGCTGATCGAACACGACATGAAACTCGTCATGGGGCTGTGCGACCGCGTGCTGGTGCTGGAATACGGCAAGGTGCTGGCCATGGGCAAGCCCGCCCAGGTCCAGCGCGACCCCAAGGTCATCGAAGCGTATCTGGGCGCGGGCGCCGCCCAGGACCCGCTGATTCACCAGGAGCGCCCGGCATGACGGCAGCAGCATCCCAACCCTTGCTCGAATTGCGCGGCCTGCAGGTCGCCTACGGCGGCATCCGCGCGGTGCGCGGCATCGACCTGCGTGTCGACGAAGGCGAGCTGGTGTGCCTGATCGGCGCCAATGGCGCCGGCAAGAGCACCACCCTGCGCGCCATCTGCGGCCTGGTGCCGCTGGCCGGCGGCGAAGTGGTCTACGCCGGGCAATCCATCGGCGGCCAGAAATCGCACGAACTGGTGCGCCGCGGCCTGGTCATGGTGCCCGAGGGACGCGGCATCTTCGGCCAGCTCACCATCGAGGAAAACCTCGCCATGGGCGGCTACGTGCGGCGCGACGCGGCGCAGGTGCGCCAGGACACGGACCGGGTCTTCACCCTGTTCCCGCGCCTGGCCGAGCGCCGCAGGCAGGCGGCCGGCACCCTGTCCGGCGGCGAACAGCAGATGGTGGCCATGGGCCGCGCCATGATCGCGCGCCCCAGGCTGCTGCTGCTGGACGAGCCCTCGATGGGACTGGCGCCGCTGATGGTCGAGAAAGTCTTCGAGGTGGTGCGCACCATCGCCAGCGAAGGCGTCACCATCCTGCTGATCGAGCAGAACGCGCGCCTGGCGCTGGAGAACAGCCATCGCGGCTACGTGATGGAGTCGGGCGAGATCATCCTGTCCGGTCCGGCAGGCCAGATGCTGCACGATCCCAAGGTCCGTGCGGCTTATCTGGGCGAGACGGAGTAGGGCGCGACGCTAGGCGGTGGCCGGCTCCCGGCCCACCGCCGCGACCACGCCGGCTTCGATCAGCGCGCCGATCTCCTGCTCGCCGTAGCCGAATTCCCCCAGGATCGCGATCGTGTCCTCGCCCAGGCGGGGCGCGGCGCGGTGGTACTGCGCGGGCGTGGCCGACAGTTTGACGGGCATGCCGACGGTGCGGACCTTGCCCGCCACCGGATGGTCCTGTTCCACCACCATGCCGCGCGCCAGCGTCTGCGGGTGCGACAGCGCCTGCGCGATCGAGTGCACCGGGCCGGCCGGCACGCCGGCCGCGTCGAAGATGTCCAGCCACGCCTGCGCGGGGCGGGTTTTCAGGATCGCCGACATTTCCTCCACCAACTGCTCGCGGTTCTGCATGCGGTCGCGGTTGCGCGCGTAGCGCGGGTCCTCGGCCCATTGCGGCTGGCCCAGCGCCTGCGCGATGCGCTGCCAGTTCTTTTCGTTGGCCCCGCCGATGATGATCCAGTCGGTGGCGGTGGGGAATGCCTGGTAGGGCGTGCTCAGCACGTGCGCCGAGCCGGTGGGGCCGGGCGAGACGCCGCTGCCGAAGTAGATGGCGGCATGCCAGTAGAGCTGCTGCAGGCTGGCTTCGAGCAGCGAGGTCTCGACGATCTGGCCTTCGCCGGTGCGCTGCTTGTGCTGGTAGGCCGCCAGCACCCCGAAGGCCGCCAGCAGGCCGGCGTTGATGTCGGCCACGGAGTTGCCGGTGCGCAGCGGCGGGCCGCCAGGCTCGCCGGTGATCGCCATCAGGCCGGAGAAACCCTGCGCCACGAGGTCGAAGCCGCCCTTGTCGGCGTAGGGGCCGGTGGTGCCGTAGCCCGACACCGCGCAATAGATGAGGCCGGGGTTTTCGCGGCGCAGGGTGTCGTAGCCCAGGCCCAGCTTTTCCATCGTGCCCTTGCGGAAGTTCTCGGTCACCACGTCGGCGTCGCGGATCATGCGCAGCAGGATTTTTTTGCCCTCGGGATGCTTGAGGTCCAGCGCGATGGCGCGCTTGTTGCGGTTGAGCATGAGATAGGGCGCCGAGATGCCGTTGATCTGCGGGTCGCGGTACTGGCGCGAATCGTCGCCGCCGTCGAGCTTCTCGACCTTGATGACGTCGGCGCCCAGATCGGCCAGCATCATGCCGCAGGTCGGGCCGGCCATGATCTGCGACAGCTCGATCACGCGCATGCCGGCCAGCGCGCCGGCCGGACGCCGGGTATCGTCGTTATGCATGTGGACTCCTAGCGCCGCGTTCAGCGGCCGTTGAATTGCGGCTTGGCCTTGGCCAGGAAGGCGCGGTAGCCCGCGCGGAAGTCTTCGGTGTCGAAACAGTCGAACGCCTCGTCGCGGTCGGCGTCGGTCAGGGCCTTGCCGCCGACCAGGTTGCGGACGAATTTCTTGTGCCAGCGCGCCACCAGCGGCGCGCCGTCGGCGATGCGCCGGGCGGTGGCCTGGGCCTGCGCGGCCACCTGGTCGTCGGGCTCCACACGCGTGACCACGCCCAGCCGCAAGGCCTCCCGGGCGTCGAAGATGCTGCCTTCGAGCAGCACCTGCAGCGCCGCCGACGGGCCGACCAGCCGCACCAGCGGCGCCAGCTCCGAATACGACATCACCAGGCCCAGGTTCTTGATCGGCACGCCGAAGCGCGAGCTTTCGCCGCAGATGCGGATGTCGGCCAGGCTGGCGATCTCCAGCCCGCCGCCCACGCAGATGCCGTGGATCTGCGCGACCACCGGATGGCGGCACCCGCCGATGGCTTCGATGGTGCGGCGCATGACGGCGCCGTACTCGATCGCCTGGCGCTTGTTGCTGCGCGCGGTTTCGAATTCGCCGATGTCGTTGCCCGGCGAAAAGGCCTTTTCCCCGGCGCCGCGCAGCAGCACGCAGCGCACGCTGTCGTCGGCGTCCAGTTCCAGGAAGGCGTCGCCCAGCAGCCGCCAGCTGTCGATGGTGAAGGCATTGAGCTTGTCGGGGCGGTTCAGCACCACCGTCACGATGTCGCCGTCGCGCTGGCGCAGGATGAGGGAGGCGTCGGAAGAGGGGGATGCGCTCATGGCGTTCCTTTGCATGGGCGGGGGCGCGGCCCCCGCGGGGTTACTGTTTGCTCAGGCCCAGGCTGGCGGTGAGCTTGCCGTACTTGCTCCATTCGTCGCGCACATAGCTGGCGAAGGCCACCGGGGTCTGCGGGCCGCCGCCCAGGTCCATGCCCTGTTCGGCCAGCTTGGACTGGATCTCGGGATCGGCCAGGGTCTGGGCCAGCGCGCGGTCGAGTTTGTCCAGCACCGGCAGGGGCAGCCTGGCCGGGGCCAGCACCGCGTACCACTGCACCACGTCCAGGCCCTTGATGCCGGACTCGGCCAGCGTGGGCACGTCGGGCAGCCGCTTGCTGCGCTCGGCGCTGGTCACGGCCAGGGGCCGCAGCTTGCCGGCCTGGATCTGGTTGATGGCGCCCGGCAGGGTGTCGAAGTTCAGGTCCACGCTGCCGCCCAGCAGGTCGGTCATGGCCTGGCCGCTGCCCTTGTAGGGCACGTGCTCCATGGTGACGCCGGCGATCTGCGAGAAGCGCGCCGCGCTCAGGTGCTGCGGGCTGCCCATGCCGGAGGAGGCGTACAGCAGCTGCTTGGGCTTGGCGCGGGCGTCGTCGACCAGGTTCTGCACGCTGGTGTAAGGGTGCTTGGCGGGATTGACCACCAGCACGTTGGGCACCGAGCCGATGTAGCGCACCGCGGTGAAGTCCTTGATCGGATCCAGGTTGGACTGCACCACATACGGCGCGGCGACGGTGGACTGCATATTGGCTAGCAGCAGGGTGTAGCCGTCGGCGTCGGCCTTGGCCACGTAGTCGGCCGCGATCAGTCCCGAGGCGCCGGGCTTGTTCTCGACCACCACCTGCTGGCCCAGCACCGTGGACAGGCGGGCGGAAAGAATACGGGCCGATACGTCCGTGCCGCCGCCGGGCACGAAGCCGACGATCAGGCGCAGCGGCCGTTGCGGCCAGGCGGATGCGTCCTGGGCCAGGGCGGGGCCGGCGGCGGCCAGGCCGGCGCCTAGCGCCAGTGCGCCGGCCCAGGCGCGAGCATGCTTGTTCATGAAGGTCTCCTTGGTGGGGGGATACCTGCCCGCGTGTTGCTTGCTCTATGATGGGGTCAGGTTGGTATTCCGGCGGTGTCTGGTATACCAGATACAAAAATAATCGAATCAGCGAGCACGTACAACTCATGGCTAACCCTGAAGTCCTGGATCAATCCGTCCCCGATCTGGCCATCCATCACCCGACGCTGCCGGCCGTGGTGGCCGAAAAACTGCGTCAGCTCATCATCGACGGCACCTTCAAGCCGGGCACCTGGCTGAACGAGCGCGACCTGTGCGATCAGTTGAAGATTTCACGCACGCCGCTGCGCGAGGCCTACCGCATGCTGGCCTCGGACGGGCTGCTGGCGTTGCAGCCCAAGCGCGGCGCGATGGTGATCGAGTTGTCGGCCGACGACGTCGAGAACATTTTCGATGTGCTGTCGGTGCTGGAAGGACTGGCGGTGCGCAGCGCCGCCGAACGCGCGAGCGACGCCGAACTGGCGCAGATCGCGCAATTGCACGCGCAGATGCGCGAGAACTATGAAAAGCGCGACATCCGCGCCTATTTCGCCGCCAGCATGGGCACCCACATCGCGATCAACCGCGCGGCGCACAACCCGGCGCTGACTCATGCCTATGACCGCCTCAACCTGCAGGTGCAGGCGCTGCGCTACAAGTCCAATTTCGACAGCGACGAATGGACCGCGGCGGTGGCCGACCACGAGGCCTTCGTGCAGGCGCTGATGCGGCGCGACGGCGCGCTTGCCGAATCGCTGATCCGCAAGCACGTGGGCAGCAAGAAGGCCTACAACCTGCGCGCCCGGCACGCGGGCGCGCCCCAGCGCTGAGCGGCGCCGGGACGCGCGCGCTTCAGGCCGGCTGCGCCGCCGCCTGGCGGCGCCGGCCTATCATCAGCGCGATGACGGCGGCGATCAGGCCGGTGGCGCCCGAGATCACGAAGGCCATCAGGTAGCTGCCCTGCGCGGCGCGCAGCGCGCCCGCCATCCACGCGGCGCTGGCTGCGCCCAGCTGGTGGCCGGCCACGATCCAGCCGAACACGATGGCGGCGTCGCGCTCGCCGAAGGCCTCGGTGGTCAGGCGCAGCGTGGGCGGCACGGTGGCGATCCAGTCCAGCCCGAAGAAGATGGCGAAGATCGACAGGCTGTAGAACGAGAAATCGGAATAGGGCAGGTAGATCAGCGACAGGCCGCGCAGCCCGTAGTAGACGAACAGCAGCTTGCGCGGATCGTAGCGGTCGGTCAGCCAGCCGGACGCGGTGGTGCCGATCAGGTCGAAAACGCCCATCAACGCCAGCAGGCCGGCGGCCTGCACCTCGGGCATGCCGTGGTCGCCGCAAAGCGCGATCAGGTGCGTGCCCACCAGGCCGTTGGTGGTGAAGCCGCAGACGAAGAAGGTGGCGAACAGGAACCAGAAGGTGCGCGTGCGGGCCGCGCGCGCCAGCACGCCGAAGGTGGTGGCCAGCAGGCCGGGGCGCGGCGCCGGCGCGGCCGGCGCGGCGTGCGGATCGCTGCCGTACGGCGTCAGGCCCACGCTGGCCGGGCTGTCGGGCACCAGCCACCAGGCCAGCGGCACCAGCGCCGCGGCGGCGGCGGCCACCGCCCACACCACCCGGGTCCAGTCGCCGGACGAGGCCAGCGCCGCCAGCACCGGCAGGAACACCAGCGTGCCGGTCGCGGTGCTGGCCGTCAGCAGGCCCATCATGACGCCACGGTGGCGGGTGAACCAGCGGTTGACGACGGTGGCGCCCAGCACCACGGCGACCGCGCCCGAACCGATGCCCGAGAACACGCCCCAGGTCATGAGCAGGTGCCAGGGCTGGGTCATGAACGCGCTGGCCGCGCTGGAGGCGGACATCAGCGCCAGCGCGCCGATCAGCACGCGGCGCGGTCCGAAGCGCTCCATCGCCGCGGCCGCGAACGGGCCGACCAGGCCGTACAGGAAGATCCCCATCGCGGCGGCGAACGAGATCGTGCTGCGGCTCCAGCCGAAAGCCTCTTCCAGCGGCACCAGCAATACGCCGGGCGAGGAGCGCAGGCCGGCCGAGACCAGCAGGGACAGGAAGATCACGGCGACGACGACGAACGCGTACTTCTGGCCGACGCGCCGGAAAGGCATGGGGGGTTGGGCTATACTCATGTTACTTACCGGTACGTATGAAGAGTCGAGAAGCGCATAGTACGTACCGGTCAGTAACACAGTCAAGCGCTTTTTGTGGCGCTGTCAGCCAGACAAGGAGCACGAGCATGGCCAGCAAGACCGCCGATACCCGGCCCGCCGCCAAGCAGCCGCTGGCGGCCGACCGCATCCGCAAGACGGCGCGGGAAATGTTCTACCGCGACGGCATCCGCGCCGTGGGGGTGGACGCCATCGTCAACGAGGCGGGGGTGACCAAGCCCAGCCTGTACCGCAGCTTTTCGTCCAAGGACGAACTGGCGGCCGCCTACCTGCGCGATTACGACGCGGAATTCTGGGCCCGCTTCGACGCGGCCTGCGCCGCCCATCCCGGCGATCCGCGGGCGCAGATCCTGGCCTACCTGTCCGGCCTGGGCGCGCGCGCCGTGCAGAGCGGCTATCGCGGCTGCGGCCTGACCAATGCGGCGGTGGAATATCCGGAATCCGACCACCCCGCGCGTGCCGTGGCGGTGGCCCACAAGGCGCAATTGCGCACCCGGCTGGCGGCGATGGCTAGGGAAATGGGCGCGGCCGATCCCGACGCGCTGGGCGACGGGCTGCTGCTGCTGCTGGAAGGCGCGTTCGTGTCCAGCCAGCTGTTCGGGCAGGGCGGGCCGGCCGGCCGCGTGGCGCAGATGGCGGACAAGCTGATCGAGGCGCACCTGGCCCGCTGAGCCGGCGCACCCGGATGGTGCGCAACACGGTGCCTCATGCACCAGAATTTCGCGTTTGTACTCATTGTGCAACGAACAAAAAAATGCTTGGAGATTCTTATTGCGACGCAGCAGACTCAGGTCTAAGATGAGTTCGTGCTGTTCCACATCGCGCTTTCTCAAGGAGAGAATCATGAGCGATACCGCATTGAAGAACACCCGGGAACACTCTGTGGCCGGCAAGGGCGCAAAAGCGCAGGCGCTGGGTCCGACCGGCGGCTGGCGGCGGCTGAAGCTGCGCCTGGCGGCCCTGGGCGGCGCGGTAGGCGAAGTGCTGCACGATATGGACGAAGGCCGCCGCCAGCATCCGGTGATTTCGGCCTACCACTAGCAGCACGCAGCAAGCCAAAAAAAGCCAGCAGATGCTGGCTTTTTTGCGTCTGGAGCGCTCGATCAGGACTTGAGCTTCGCGTCCATCGTGATCTTGGCGTTGAGCACCTTGGAGACCGGGCAGCCCTTTTCGGCCTTGCGGGCCGCCTCTTCGAAGGCCTGCGCGCTGGCGCCGGGAATCACGGCTTCGACCGTCAGGTGCACGGCTGAAATCGAAAAGCCGTCGGCCACCTTGTCCAGCGTGACCTCGGCCTTGGTGTCCAGGCTTTGGGCCACCATGCCGGCCTCGCCCAGGATGGCCGACAGCGCCATGGTGAAGCAGCCGGCATGCGCGGCGCCCAGCAGTTCTTCGGGGTTGGTGCCCGGGGTGTCGCCGAAGCGCGTGTTGAAGCCGTAGGGTTGGTCCTTGAGTACGCCGCTTTGGGTGGAAAGGGTGCCCTTGCCGGTCTTCAGGTCGCCCGACCAGGCGGCGGTTGCGGTTTTCTTCATGCGTGACTCCTGTAAGAAGGGCGCCCGTTGCGGGCGCATCCGGTGGGTGGGAGCGGGCCGCGCGGGCCGCCTTGTCGATGATACGGCCCGCGGCTTGCGGCGGCTTGCGCGCATCGGCAAGCCGATGTAACGGCGGCGTGGGCACGGGGCGCTACGCGGATAAGGCAGAATACGGGGATTGCCTTCAATTCCTTCAATCTTTCCGAGAAACGTAGTCATGTCTGCCGCATTCCTCCGCTACGCCTGTGCCATTGCGCTGGCCGTTCCCGTCTTTACCGCCCAGGCCGAAGTCGTCATCGGCGTGGACGTGTCCACGACCGGTCCGGCCGCCGCCATCGGCATCCAGACCAATAACGCGATCCGCCTCTGGCCCGCCACGCTGGGCGGCGAGCCAGCCCGCTACGTGGTGCTGGACGACGGCACCGACGTCAGCCGCGCGGTGAAGAACATGCGCAAGCTGACCTCGGAGGACAAGGTCGACGCCATCGTCGGCCCCAACACCACCGCGGCGGCGCTGGCCGGCCTGGACGTGCTGGCCGAGACCGGCACGCCGATGATCGCGCTGGCCGCCTCCAGCGTCATCGTCGAGCCGCTGTCCGACCCCAAGCGCGCCTGGGCGTTCAAGATGCCGCAGAACGATTCGCTGATGGCGACCGCGCTGGTCGAGGACATGAAAAAGAAGGGCTTGAAGAACGTGGCCTTCATCGGCTTCGCGGATTCGTACGGCGACAGCTGGTGGAAGGAGTTCAGCGCCGCCGCCGGCGACGACCTGAAGATCGTGGCGCAGGAGCGCTTCCAGCGCACCGACGCCTCGGTGGTGGGCCAGGCGCTGAAAATCATCGCCGCCCATCCGGACGCCGTGCTGATCGCCGGCGCGGGCACGCCCTCGGCGCTGCCCCAGAAGACGCTGCTGGAGCGCGGCTACACCGGCGCCATCTACCAGACCCATGGCATCGCCACGCTGGAATTCCTGCAGATCGGCGGCGCCGACGTGGAAGGCACGCTGTTTCCGACCGGCCCGGGCGTGGTGGCGCGCGAGCTGCCCGACGGCAATCCGGTCAAGCCGGTAGCCGTGGCCTTCGCCGACAAGTACGAAGCCCAGTACGGCAAGAACACGATGACGCAGTTCGCCGGCGACGCCTATGGCGCGTGGATGCTGCTGGATTCGGCGGTGGCGCGCGCGCTCAAGACCGGCGCCAAGCCGGGCACGCCGGCGTTTCGCGCCGCGCTGCGCGACGCCATCGAGGACACCCGCGACCTGGTCGTGCCCAACGGCGTGCTGAACATTTCCAAGGAAGACCACCAGGGCTTCGACGAACGCGCGCGGGTCATGGGCGTCATCAGGAACGGCCGGTTCTCGTACGCGCAATAGCCATCCGGCGGCCGGGTCATGGACGCCAACGGTTCGTAACCAGTCCTAACGTCCCATAGGGGCAGGGCAGGGAAAAGCAGGCTGCGGCCTGCTTTTTTTCGTCCATATCATTAGCGTCGAAATGATTTAGTGTCGTATCATTTTTAGTGCATTCATGAATCTAGAAATAAATCAGGGAGAAAACGACCCATGAACTCGACCTCGATCCGATCCCGGCGCCTGCTGGCGGCGCTGAGCCTGGGACTGCTGGCCGCCTGCTCCGATTCCGGCTCAGACAAGCCCGCCGCGGCCGCCGCCGACAAGCCGGCCGCCGCCTCCACGCTGGAAGCGGCCAAGGCGGCCGGCAAGATACGCATCGGCTATGCCAACGAAGCGCCGTTCGCCTACATGGACAGCAAGGAAGCCAAGGTCACCGGCGAATCCGTGGAAATCGCCCGCGTGGTGCTCAAGCGCATGGGCATCGACGAGGTGGAAGGCGTGCTGACCGAATTCGGCTCGCTGATTCCGGGCCTGCAGGCCAAGCGCTTCGACATCATCGCGGCCGGCATGTACGTCACGCCCGAACGCTGCCAGCAGGTGGCGTTCTCCAACCCCACCTACGGCGTGGGCCAGGCGTTCCTGGTCAAGCAGGGCAACCCCAAGAACCTGCACAGCTACGAAGACGTGGTCAAGAACCCCGACGCCAAGCTGGGCGTGGTGGTGGGCGCCATCGAGGGCGAGTACGCCTCCAAGTCCAAGGTGCCGCCCGCCCAGGTGGTGGTGTTCCCGGATGCGGTCAGCGCGCTGTCGGGCGTGCAGGCCGGCCGCGCCGACGCCTACGCCGCCACCGCGCTGACGGTCAACGATCTGATGGGCAAGACCAGCGCCGCCAGCGGCCTGCAGAAGGCCGAGCCGTTCACCGACCCGGTCATCGACGGCAAGAACGTGCGCGGCTATGGCGCCTATGCGTTCCGCAGCGACGACAAGGCCTTCGCCGATGCGTTCAACGCGGAACTGGCCAAGTTCATCGGCACCGAAGAGCACCAGAAGCTGGTGGCGCCGTTCGGCTTCACTTCAGAGGAGCTGCCCAAGGGCGTGACCGCCGCCCAGCTGTGCGCCGGCCAGTAAGGGGGCGGCCATGCAGCTGATCTCCGAGCATTTCGCCGAGCTGGCGCCGCCGCTGCTGGAAGGCCTGGGCGTCACGCTGCAGGTCATGGCGGGCGCGGTGGTGCTGGCCGTCCCGCTGGCGCTGGCCGCGGGCATCTGCCGCCTGTCGAGCCTGGCCCCGGTGCGCTGGATCGCCTCGATCTACGTGGAGGTGTTCCGCGGCACGTCGGCCCTGGTCCAGCTTTTCTGGTTCTATTTCGTGCTGCCGCTGTTCGGGGTGCAGTTGCCGGCCATGCTGGTGGGCATCGTGGTGCTGGCGCTCAACGCCGGCGCCTACGGCGCCGAGGTGGTGCGCGGCGCGATCCGCGCGGTGCCGCCGGGCCAGCGCGAGGCGGGCATCGCGCTGAACCTGACGCGCGCGCAGATCATGCGCCGCATCGTCGTGCCGCAGGCGGTGCCGGCCATGCTGCCGCCGGCCGGCAACCTGCTGATCGAACTGCTGAAGAACACGGCGCTGGTGTCGCTGGTCACCATTACCGACCTGACGTTCCGCGGCCAGCTGCTGCGCAGCGAAACCCTGCGCACCACCGAAATCTTCACCCTGATGCTGCTGCTGTACTTCGCGGTAGCCTTGCTGATCACGGCCGGCGTGCGCCTGCTGGAGCGGAGGGTCCGGGTCCGATGACACCGATATTCGACTGGTCTTTCGCCCTGGAAATCCTGCCCACCCTGGGCTCCGCCCTGGTCGTCACCATCCAGGCCACGCTGCTGGGCATGCTGGTGGCGGTCACGCTGGGCCTGGTGCTGGCCATGCTGCGGCGTTCGCGCCTGCACATCGTGTCGCTGCCGGTCGGCTTCGTGATCGAGTTCGTGCGCAGCACGCCGCTGCTGGTGCAGATGTATTTCCTGTTCTACGTGCTGCCCCTGACCGGCATGCGCATGTCGCCGCTGGCCACCGGCATTCTCGCGCTGGGCCTGCACTACGCGACCTATTGCGCCGAGGTCTACCGCGCCGGCATCGAGGCGGTGCCGCGCGGCCAGTGGGAGGCCGCCACCGCGCTCAACCTGTCGCGCTGGCGCACGGCGGTCGACGTGGTGCTGCCGCAGGCCATACCGCCCGTGGTGCCGGCGCTGGGCAACTACCTGGTGGCCATGTTCAAGGACACGCCGCTGCTGTCGGCCATCACCGTGGTCGAGCTGCTGCAGCAAAGCAAGATGATCGGCTCGGCCACGTTCCGCTACACCGAGCCGCTGACACTGGTGGGCCTGCTGTTCCTGGCGCTCAGCCTGGTGGCGGCCTGGGGCGTGCGCGGCCTGGAGGCCCGTTTGCAACGATATGGAGGAAGGCGATGAGCGCCAGCGTAAGCATCAAGAACCTGCGCAAGCAGTACGGCGACCTGGAGGTGCTGCGCGGCATCAACCTGGAGATCCCGGCCGGCCAGACGGTGGCCGTGATCGGGCCGTCGGGCTCGGGCAAGTCCACGCTGCTGCGCGTGCTGATGACGCTGGACCGCCCCAGCAGCGGCGAGATCGAGATCGACGGCGTGCCCATGTGGACCGACGCCCAGGGCCGGCCGGTCGGCCCCAACTCCGAGCACCTGCGCAAGGTGCGCGGCAAGATCGGCATGGTGTTCCAGCACTTCAACCTGTTCCCTCACATGACCGCGCTGGGCAACGCCATGGAAGCGCCGCTGCGCGTGTTGGGCATGTCGCGCGACCAGGCCCGCGAGCGCGCCGTGGAGTACCTGGAAATGGTGGGGCTGGGCGACAAGCTCGACGTCTATCCCGCGCAGCTGTCGGGCGGGCAGAAGCAGCGCGTGGGCATCGCGCGGGCGCTGGCCATGTGCCCCGGCATCATGCTGTTCGACGAAGTCACCTCGGCGCTGGACCCGGAACTGGTCGGCGGCATCCTGCAGATCCTGCGCGACCTGTCGGCGCGGCGCAGCATGACCATGATCATCGTGACCCACCAGATGAAGTTCGCCGAACGCAGCTCGGACCGCACGCTGTTCTTCGACGCCGGCAACATCGTCGAGGACGCGGAATCGTCGGTGCTGTTCAGCCAGCCGCGCGAGGAACGCACGCGCCAGTTCCTGGACTCCGTGATCGAGGGCCAGTAGGGCTGCGGCGCAGGCGGTATGCTGTGGTATCCCCTGACACGGAGGTTCCTCGCATGTCCCTGCTTTTCAGCCCCGCCGCCATCGGCAACCTGGAACTGGCCAACCGCGTCGTCATCGCGCCCATGTGCCAATACTCGGCAGAACAGGGCCGGGCCGTCGACTGGCACATGATCCACCTGGGCCACCTGGCGCTGTCCGGCGCCGGGCTGATGTTCATCGAAGCCACGGCGGTCGAGCCGGAGGGCCGCATCTCGCCGGGCGATCTCGGCCTGTGGTCCGACGACACCGAGGCCGCGCTGGGCCGCGTGGTGGCCGCCGTACGGCGCCATTCGCCGATCAGGCTCGGCATACAGCTCGGCCACGCGGGCCGCAAGGCCTCCAGCGAGGCGCCCTGGAACGGCGGCCAGTTGGTCGCGCCCGAGGCGGGCGGCTGGCAGCCCTGGGCGCCTTCGGCCCTGCCGCACGGCGCGGCCGAGCCGGCGCCCCGGGTCCTGGACCAGGCCGGCCTGGCGCGCGTGCGCGAGGCCTTCGTCGACAGCGCCCGCCGCGCGCTACGCCTGGGGCTGGACGCGATCGAGCTGCATGCGGCGCACGGCTACCTGCTGCACCAGTTCCTGTCGCCGCTGGCCAACCGTCGCGACGATGCCTACGGCGGCTCGCTGGAGAACCGCATGCGCTTCCCGCTGGAGGTGTTCCAGGCGGTGCGCGAAATCACGCCGCGCAATGTGGCGCTGGGCGTGCGCGTCTCGGCCACGGACTGGGTCGAAGGGGGCTGGGACCTGGAGCAGACCGTGGCCTTCGCGCAGCAGCTCAAGGCGCGCGGCTGCGAGTTCATCGACGTGTCTTCCGGGGGCGTGTCGCCGCAGCAGAAAATTCCGGTCGGGCCGAACTACCAGGTGCCGTTCGCCGAGCAGATCAAGCGCCAGGTGGGCATGCCCACCATCGCCGTCGGCATGATTACCGAGGCGCAGCAGGCCGAGGACATCCTGGCGCAGGGCCAGGCCGACATGGTCGCGCTGGCGCGCGGCATGCTGTATGACCCGCGCTGGCCCTGGCATGCCGCCGCGCAGCTCGGCGGCCAGGTCGCCGCGCCGCACCAGTACTGGCGCTCGCAGCCGCGCGACCAGAAAGCGCTGTTCGGCGAAACCCGCTTCGGCGCGCGCTAGCGGCCGGCCGCGCCGGGCCGGCGGCCTTCGTAGGCGTCCTGCAGCAAGGCGCGCAAGGCCGCGCGTTCCAGCGGACGCGGGTTGGGATAGGGCGTGCGCAGCGCGATGTCGCAGGCCTGGTCCAGGTCCTGCTCGCGCATGCCGATCTCGCGCAGCGCCGTGGGCGCGCCCAGCGAGCGGGCCAGGTCGTACACGCCCTGCGCGGCGTCGGACGCGCCCAGCGCGGCGGCGATGCGCTGCATCGCCTGCGGCGCGGCCGGCGCGTTGTACGCCAGGGCATGCGGCAGCACCACGGTATGCACCTCGGCGTGCGGCAGGTTGAAGCTGCCGCCCAGCGTATGGCAGAGCTTGTGGTGCAGGGCCATGCCCACACTGCCCAGCACGGTCCCGCAAAGCCAGGCGCCGTACAGCGCGTCGCCGCGCGCCGCCTGCAGGGCCTGGCCGGCCGCGCCGCCGCAGATGACGGGCAGCGCCCGGGCCAGCGCCCGGATGCCTTCCTGCGCCATCAGGTCCATGATGGGATTGCCGTCGGCCGAGTACAGCCCTTCGGCGGCGTGGGCGATGGCGTTCATGCCGCTGGTCGCGCTCATCGCCGCCGGCAGCGACATGCTCAGTTCCGGGTCGTAGACCACGCTGCGCGGCAGCACGCGCTCGTCCTTGCCGGTCTTTTTCAGGCCGGCTTCGGTGATGCCGTAGATCGGCGTCATCTCGGAACCGGCGTAAGTGGTGGGCACCGCGATCACGGGCAGGCCGGCCTCCAGCGCGATGGCCTTGCCCAGTCCGATGGTGGAGCCGCCGCCCACCGCCACGGCGCAATCCGCGCCATGCTCGCGCGCCGCCTGGCGCGCCTGGCGCGCGACCTCGATGGGCACGTGCATCGCCGCCTGGTCGAATATGCCGGCGACCCGGTCGGCACCGAGCAGCGCGGCCACGCGCTCGGCCTGGGCGCGCTGCGGCGCGGTGCACAGCACCAGCGCCCGCCGCAGGCCCAGCGCGTCGAGCTCGGCCGCCAGACCTTCCAGGCTGCCCGGGCCGAAGACCACGCGCTGCGCGCGGCTGGTGTAGACGAACGGCGAGACGGCGTTCGGGTAAGCGGTGTCGGTCATTGCGGTTCCTATTTTTGTGCAAATTGCCAAACTGCGGCCATGCACGCTATCGTAAGTGCCAGCGCCAGCAGGAAAACACGCGCCACACGCCAAAGCCTTTTGCGCCATATGCACAAATGAAAGCCGTCAAATTCGCCGAAAACCTGTCGATCTTCGTCGACGTCGCGCGCGCGCAGAGCTTCTCCGAGGTGGCGCGCCGCCGCGGCATGGTGGCCTCGTCCGTGGCGCGCCAGATCGGGGCGCTGGAGTCCGAACTGCAGGTGCCGCTGTTCCTGCGCTCCACCCGCGCCCTGGCGCTGACCGAGGCCGGCGAAGTGCTCTACGAGCGCGCCGTGAAGATCCTGCACGACATGACGGAGGCCCGTTCCGAGGTCATTTCGCTGGAACAGAGCGTCCAGGGCCAGCTGCGCGTGAGCTGCCTGCCTGCTTTCGCGCGGCGCTACGTGGTGCCCATGCTGCCGCGCCTGGGCCTGCGCCATCCGCAATTGCGCGTGGAACTGGAGCTGACCGAGCGGGTGGTGGACCCGGTGGTCGAGCGCATGGACGTGGTGGTCAGGGTGGGGCAGCAGCCCGACAGCAGCCTGATCGGGCAGCGCATCGGCAGCCACCGCTACCTGATCTGCGCGGCGCCGTCCTATCTGGAGCGGCACGGCGTGCCGCGCACGCTGGCGGACCTGGCGCGCCACCGCCTGATCGACCGGCGCCACAGCACCAGCGTGCGCGGCTGGCGCGAGGTGGGCGGCGGGCTGTGGGCGCAGGACGCCCGCTTCGTGCTCGAATGCGACGATTGCGACGCGCGGCGCCAGGCCGCGCTGGAAGGCCTGGGCATCGCGCTCATGCCGAACTGGTCGGCCGGCCCGGACATCGGCGCCGGCCGCCTGGTGCAGCTGGCGCTGCGGGACGCCGTGCCGGCGCCGGACAGCGGCATTTATCTGTTGCGGGCCATGCCGCGCGCCAACGCCAGGATACGCGCCTTCACCGAAGCGCTGCGCCAGCAGGTGGGTTCGCCGTCGGTGTGGGACGTCGCGATCGATTCGGTGGCGGGGCCCGAGGCCCGCAGCGCCTAGAGAGCGGCGTAAGCCTGTTCCAGCCGGGCCTGCAGCTGTTCGGCGAAATCGGCCTGGGCCGGGTCCAGCGCCGACATCAGCCGCGCCAGCACGACGTTGTCTTCTTCGCCGTTCCAGATCTTGACGTAGGTGCCTTCCTTGTAGCCGTGGCGCTGGCGGAAGATGTTCAGCACGTTCTTGGAAACGTACTGCGTGTAGGCGTCGTTCCAGCTCATTTCGCAGGCCGTCATGGCCTGCTCCAGCACCTTGAAGCTGGCGCGCCCGCACACCGCCAGGCCGCCGATCAGTTCGAGCAGCTCGGGCACGTTCAGCGTGTCCAGCGCGTAGGCCTTGCCGTCCAGCGACACCGAGGCCGGTCCGGCCAGATCGGCCACCAGCGCGTCGGCGGCCTGCCCGGCGCTGCCGCCGGCCGCGACGATGGTGTGCGACAGATAGAAGTGCAGGATGTCCACCAGTTCCATCTGCACCTGGGGCAGGTCGATGGTCTGCTTCTTCCACCATTTCCAGCCGTAGTGCTCCAGCGCCTCGGCCGATTCGACGAAGGCGGCCCGCAGGAAACGGGCGCCGCCGTTGACCCAGTCCGGATTGATCATGCTGTTCAAGTGGTCCTGCAACTTGAGCATCGTGGCCGCCTGGGCCTGGTTCAATCCGACTACGTTATTCACTTTCACTCCGGGTTCGTGGGGTCTGTTGGACAGCGGCGGAAATGTTAGCACCATTGCCGCCGCGTCCCGGCCTCACGCGCTACCGTCCTTGCGGTACGCGGAGGTCTTCAAGGGCGGCAGCTTGGCCAGCGGCGGCCGGCGCGGATTGCGCGCGCCGGCGGCGGCCTTGAACAGCATCACCGCGAAGAAAACCAGGAAGGCCGCGGGCATCAGCTCGTCCAGGTCGACCTGCGGGCTGCGCAGCACCTGGAACACGATGCGCGCCGCCGCCCAGCCGGCCAGCACGCCGCCTATGGTCAGGATGATGCCGATCTTGCGCTGGCGCGCGCGCCGCGCCAGCGAGTCCGCGGCGGGGTCTTCCTGGCCGGCGGGGGCGGCCGCCGCGGGCTTGCGCGCGGGCGTGGGGAAGGGGTCGGACAACAGGCCGGCGTCGACGCGCTCGGCCTCGACCCTGCCGCGCGCGGCGCCGCCAGCGCGCGTCAGGTTTTCGATATAGCGCACGAAATCGCCGTCTTTCGGCTCGCCATCGATGGCCATGGAGCTCTCCGGTTCAGTTGCCGCGGCGCTGGCGAGCCGGCACGCGGCGTTTGCGCAGCATGGCCACCAGCAGGCCGCCGCCCAGCAGCACCGACAGGCCGGCGCCTATCATCATGGCGATCTGCTGCGCGTTGTCCGCTGTGCCCAGGCTGCGCGCCGTGATGTAGCCCGGCGCCAGCATCAGCGGCAGCCACAGGGCGGCGGAAATGACATTGGCCAGCTGGAAGCGGCCGTGGGCCATGCCCATCACCCCGGCCACCGTGGGAATGGTGGAACGGATCGGGCCCAGGAAGCGGCCGACCAGCACCGAAGCGAAACCGTAGCGGTAGAAAAACAGGCGGGCGCGCGCGACGCCGGAGCGCTGCTGCTTCAGCGGCCAGCGGCGCAGCACGTTCGGCCCGGCCCAGCGGCCCAGCCAGTAAGACAGCGCATCGCCCACGATGGCCCCGGCGATGCCCCAGGCCAGCACGATCCACGGGCTCAGCGTACCCGCGCCGATCAGCCCGCCGGTCAGCAGCATCAGCGCGGTGGCCGGGATGAAGAGGCCCACCAGCACCAGGGACTCGCCCAGCGTCAGCAGGAAAGTGATCGGACCCGCCCATGCCTGGTTGGTCTCGATGAACGCGGCGATCTGGTCGATGTATTGGTCCACGTATAGGCTCACAAAGGCAAACTTGAAAATAAGCTGAATGCAATCGGGTATCTTAACGCCTGCAAGAGCGGACGCGCAGGCCCTAGTCCGTACGGTTGAAGTCTACAGTCAGGGAATTATGGATTCGGTTACGCAAGCGGTGCTGGGCGCCGGAATACAGGGCGCGCTGATGGGACGCTTCCAGGGACGCCGGGCGCTGATCTACGGCGCGGCCCTGGCCACCGTGCCGGACCTGGACGTGCTGATGAGCTACCCCGACCCGGTCTCGCTCATGACCTACCATCGCGGCTTCTCGCATTCGGTCTTCGTCCTGACCGGCCTGGCCGCCTTGCTCGCCTGGCTGATCCGCAAATACTGGCCGCAGGCGCCCTACAGCGGGCGGCGGCTGTTCCTCACCTTGTGGCTGGTGCTGGTCACGCACCCCGTGCTGGACGCGTTCACCGTCTACGGCACCCAGCTCTTCTGGCCGCTGGCGCGCATACCGGAAAGCTGGTCCGCCGTCTTCATCATCGACCCCGTCTACACCGTGCCGCTGGCCGCCGGCGTGCTGGTGGCGATCGCCTGCGGCATGACCCGCGGCGCGCGCCGCCTGCTGGCCGCCGCCCTGGTGTTCAGCACCGCCTACCTGGGCTTCGGCCTGGCCGGCCGCATGGCCGCCGAGCACCGAGTGCGCGAAGCGATGCAGGCCCGGGGCATCGCCGTCACCGAACTGCGCGCGGTCAACATGCCATTCAACACCCTGGTATGGCGCGTCATCGCCAAGACCGCCGACGGCCACTATTACGAATCCGTCAGCAGCCTGTTCGACCGCGACCCGCCGGAATGGCTGCGCCAGCCGCTGAACCTGGACCTCGGCCAGGCCCTGGCCGGCGTGCCGTTGCACCAGCGGCTGCGCTGGTTCACCGACGACTGGCTGCGCTACGACGCCATCGGCGACGCCCTGGTCGTCACCGACCTGCGCATGGGCGTGGCGGGCCACTACACCTTCCGCTTCAAGATGGCGCAGCGCGCCGCCGACGGCGGCTGGACGCCGGTCACTCCGTCGAGCTGGCCCACCGCGCGCGGCGGCTGGGCCGAATTGAAACTGGTGCTGGCGCGCATCCTGCACGCACAACCGCCGCTGCCGCTGGCGCAGTGGGCGGAGATGGCGGAGCGGTAGGGAAGGGGCGCCGCAGCGCAGCGCCGATTTCAAGCCAGCCAGTTTTCTATGACCAGCCCGCGAATGCGCTCGAATTCCCGGGTGTTGCCGGTCACCAGCGTCAGGCCGAGCGCGTGGGCATGCGCGCCGATCAATAAATCATTGGCGCCGATGGTTTCCCCTGCCGCTTCCAACTGGGCGCGAATGCTGCCGTATCTGGCGTCGGCGGGCGCGTCCAGCGGCAGGACCGGTATCGCGTTCAGCAGGCATCCGACCCTGGCACGCAATCTGGCGGAGTTCTTCTTGGCGCAACCGTAGCGCAGTTCGGCCGCGACGACGATGCTGGTGCAGACCCGGCGATGGCCGACCCGCTCGACACGGCGCGCGGCCCGGCCATCGGGCTCGCGCAGCAGGACGCTGATGATATTGGTGTCCAGCAGATAGGCGCTCATCGCAGGTTTTGCCGCCCGATCGGTGTGTCCTCGAGATCGGGGAACTGGTCTTCGGGTCCTAACGGTTCTTCGTTTCTCCATTCGGCCAGCAAGGTCACGATATTTCCCGGGCCGGCTGCGGGAATGCGTGCGGCCTGACCTGGATCATTGCGGGCCAGCCTCGCGTCACGAGACTTGGAAGAAGGGGGCGGGATGGTCATGGTTCGTCCTTTTCGCATGGGCCACAGGGCGGGGCCGCCTTTGTGTCTCTGCAGTCTGCCGGAAACCCCGCCCATTGCACTTCGTATTGACCGCCATCCACCCCGTGTTTTATTCTTGTTCGTCTATTAGGAACTTAAGTTCCATAATTCGGAACTAATATGAGCATTCTCGACGGAGTCCAGCGCGTCTTGTCGCTGTATGCGGACGGCGCGACGGAATTGAGCTTCACCGATGTGGCGGCGCGCCTTGCGTTGCCCAAGAGCACGGCTTCGCGCCTGCTCAACCAGATGCAGCATTACGGCCTGCTGGACCAGGACCCCGCCACGCGCCGCTACCGCGCAGGGGCCTTGCTGGCCCAGGCGGTGCGCGCCGGCATGGCGGCCACGCCGCTCGATGACGCCTGCCGCGCCGTGCTGGCGCGCCTGTCCGACGAAAGCGGGCTGACCGCCTATCTGTCCACCCTGAACCAGCGCGAGACCGTGGTGCTGCAGCGCCTGAACGGCTCGCACCCGGTGCAGGTGCTGTCTTCGCCCGGCTCGCGCCGCGCGGCCTCGGGCACCGCCATGGGCCGGGCGCTGCTGTCGCGCCTGAGCGATGCCGAGTTCCAGGCGCTGTACGGCGCCGACCCCGGCCAGCCGCTGCCCATGGAGGGACGCGATTGTCCCGCCACCGTGGGCGAACTGGCCGGCCTGGTGGCGCAGGTCCGCGCCGACCGCTGCGGCGTCGCCATCGACCAGGCCATGCCCGGTATCGGCGCGGTGGCCGCGGCGCTGCGCGATCCGGCCACCGGCGAGCTGCGCGGCCTGTGCCTGTCCTTCGTGTCTTTCCAGGTCGACGCCGAGCGCGTCGCGCGGTTGCGCCAGACCGTGCTCGAGCAGGTGGGGGCGCTGGGCCGCGAACTGAACGATCCCTATTGGCTAGCCTGAATCTCCAAACTTCCTTACGGAAATCGCTTTCATGAACCTCCTGCTACTCAGCAATTCCAGCAGCGACGCCGGCTATCTGGTGCATGCGCTGCCCGCCATCCGCGAACTGATCGCGGCGCTGCCGCCGGGCGCGCCGGCCGTGTTCGTGCCGTTCGCGGGCGTGACCCGCAACTGGGACGACTACACCGCGTTGGTGGTCTCGGCGCTGGCCGACACCGGCCTGGACATCCAGGGCCTGCACCGCGCCGAAGATCCGGTGGCCGCGCTGGAAGGCGCGGCCGTGATCATCGTGGGCGGCGGTAACACGTTCAACCTGCTGGGCCAGCTGCGCCGCCAGGGCCTGCTGGGCGTGGTGGCGCGCCGGGTCCGCCAGGGCGCGGCCTATCTGGGCTGGAGCGCCGGGTCCAACCTGAGCTGCCCGACCATCTGCACCACCAACGACATGCCCATCACCGACCCGCAGGGCTTCGACGCGCTGGGCCTGCTGCCGTTCCAGATCAATCCGCACTACACCAACGCCCATCCGCCGGGCCATCGCGGCGAGACCCGCGCGCAGCGCCTGGCCGAGTTCTGCACCCTGAACCCGGCGATGCCGGTGCTGGGCCTGCCGGAAGGCTCCGGCCTGCGGGTGAGCGGCGGCGAGATGACCCTGATCGGCCCGCACGAGGCGCCGCTGTTCCTCGGCCAGCAGGAACCGCGCGTATTCCGCCCGGGTCCGGTGGAGGTCCAGGCATGAAGCAAGTCATCGACACGATCGAACTGCTGTCGTCCGCCCACGTCACCGGCGAGTCGGTGGCGCAGCGGCTGCGCGAGGCCGGCGACTGCGAAGTCGAGGTGACCCGGCTCGAGCGCGACGGCGCCGCCACCGAATTCCTTTCCATCGTCATCCCGGGCGCCGACGAGACGGCGCCGCAGCTGGGCATCGTGGGCCGCCTGGGCGGCATCGGCGCGCGCCCGGCCGTCACGGGCCTGGTGTCCGACAGCGACGGCGCGGTGGTCGCGATCGCGGCGGCTTTCAAGCTGATGGCCATGGCCCGCGAGGGCGACGTGCTGCCCGGCACGGTGCGCATCCGCACGCATATCTGCCCGCGCGCCGGCACGCGTCCGCATCATCCGGTGCCGATGATGCGCTCGCCATTCCCGATGCGCGAGATGATGTCGCATGAAGTCGATCCGCGCATGGACGCGATCCTCTCGGTCGACACCACGCGCGGCAACCGTCTCGTCAACAAGCGCGGCGTGGCGCTGACGCCGGTGGCAAAACAGGGCTATCTGCTGCGCATTCCCGAGACGATGCTGGACGTGATGGGCTGGGTCAGCGGCGAACTGCCCGTGACGCTGCCGCTGACCACGCAGGACATCACGCCCTACGAAAACGGCCTGTGGCACGTGAATTCGCTGATGCAGCCCACCATCGTCACCGACGCGCCCGTGGTGGGCGTGGCGCTGACCGCCCAGACCACGGTGCCGGGCTGCGCCACCGGCGTGACCAACGCGGTGGACGCCGACGTCGCCATGCGCTTCTGCATCGAAACCGCCAAGCTCTTCGGCCAGCGCGCCATGACGTTTTTCGACGAGGCCGAATGGGCCGCGCTGCAATCGCGCTACGGCTCCATGGCGCACCTGCAGACCGTGGGCCGCGAAACTGGAGACGCGGCATGAGCGCGCAACCGCAGCGGCGGGTGGCGTTCTTCACCATCGGGCAGTCGCCGCGCAGCGACGTGGTGCCGGAAATCGCGCCGCTGCTGGGCGCGCACGTGCAGGTCGACGAGTTCGGCGCGCTGGACGGCCTGGACGCGGCGGCGCTGGCCGCGCTGGCGCCCAAGCCGGGCGCCTACCGCTTCGCCACGCGCATGCGCGACGGCTCGCAGATCGAGCTGGACGCGGCCGCCGCCGAGGCCCGGCTGGCCCAGGTCATGAGCCAGGCCGACGCCGCCGGCTACGACGTGCTGGTGCCGCTGTGCACCGGCACGGCCATCGCGCCGATGCGCACGCTGGTGGTGGAGCCGCAGCAGGTCGTGGATCACCTGGTCGCGGCGCTGGCGCAGCACTGCCGCAAGGTGGGCCTGGTGGTGCCGCTGGCCGCGCAGGTCGACGCCTTCCACATGGCCGTGCCGCTGCCTTGCGACGTCCAGGTGGCGCACGCCTCGCCTTATGAGGCCGACGCGCAGCAGGCGGCGCGAAATTTCGAGCAGGCCGGCCGCGAGCTGGCCTCCTGTGACCTGATCGTCATGCACTGCATGGGTTACGCCGAGCGCATGCGCGCGGCCGTGGCCCAGGCGTCCGGTCGTCCGGTCCTGCTCTCCAACCGCCTCGTCGCGCAGACGCTGGCGCAAATCCTTGGTCCGGGTGTCTGACACCCAATCTCTACCCGAAGGCCTGGCGCGCCGGGCCTTCGGTGAATCAAATATCGCAGGGAGTTTTTCGTTATGTTTAGCCGTACCCTAAACCGCGCCGTCGGCGCGCTGTTCGCCGTTTCGGCGCTTGCCGCCACGCCGGCGCTGGCCGCCGACGCCTGGAAGCCCGCTAAACCCGTGCGCCTGCTGGTGGGCTTCGCCCCGGGCGGCTCGGCCGATACGCTGGCCCGCCTGCTGGCCGACCCGCTGTCGCAACGCCTGGGCCAACCTGTCGTGGTCGAAAACCTGGCCGGCGCCGGCGGCAACATCATGGCGTACCGCCTGAGCCAGTCGCCGGCCGACGGCTACGCCATCGGCATCGGCGCCGCCGGCTCCATGGCCATCACCCACGTGCTCAACCCCAAGGGCACCAACTACAAGCCCACTGACTTCACCCCGATCACGCTGGTCGCGGTGCAGCCCAACGTGGTCATCGTGAACAAGGACGTGCCGGCCAACAACCTGGCCGAGCTGAAGGAATACTTCCAGAAGACGCCGACCGCCACCTACGGCACCGCCGGCGTGGGCATCTCCAACCACCTGATCGCCGAGACCATGCTGTACAAGCTGGGCGTGAAAGTGCCGCACGCGCCGTACCGTGGCGCGGCGCCTGTCATCACCGACCTGCTGGGCGGCCATATCGCGATGACGATGGACAACATCTCCACCGCGGCCCCGCTGGCCACGCAAGGCAAGGTCAAGGCCATCGGCGTAGCCTCGCTCAAGCGCGCGCCGCAGCTGCCCAACGTGCCCACGCTGGACGAGCAGGGCCTGAAGGGCTTCGACATGCCGACCTGGCAGGGCGTGTTCGCGCCCGCCGGCCTGCCCGCCGACGTGCTGGCCGCCTACTACGCCGCGCTGCAGGACGTGCTCAAGCAACCCGCCCTGGTCGAGAAAATGGCCGGCCTGGGTTCGGAGCCGGTCACGGGCATGACGCCCGAGCAGTTCGGCCAGTTCCTGGAGAAGGACCGCCAGCAGTGGGCGGACATCGTGAAGGCCGCCAACATCAGCCTCGATTGAACGCGAGGCGCCAGCGCTCGGCCAGCGTTCGCGCTGGCCGAGCGCCCGCCGGTTGCCACACTCCGCCCTTGACTCTGAAGTTGCTTCAGGCTTTGTCATGATGCCTGGCAATACGCCGCGATCGCGGCTCGGAGGCTGATATGGGCATACTGAAACATCTGCTGGGCGGGCGCGCCGGGCATCACGGGTACGGCGGCCATCATGGCTATGACCGTCGCGGCGGCGGGGCCTATGGCGGCGCGCCGCAGGGCGCCGCCGTCGTCTGCAACGGTTGCGGCGCCTCCCAGGCCGCGGGCGGGCGCTATTGTTCGCAATGCGGCGTCTCGCTGGCGCCGCTGGCTTGCTCACAGTGCCGCGCGGCCATCGCTGCCGGAGCGGGTTTCTGCGCGCAGTGCGGCACCGCCGTCGCGCCGTCGAACCAGCCTTGATCCGCGGACACCAATGAGCGATAGCCATCAGCACGGCGACGTGCGCACCTTACCCGAATCCCGCCTCTGGATCGCGCTGGGCCTGACCAGCACCTTCATGCTGGTGGAAATCGTCGGCGGGATCATGACGGGCAGCCTGGCGCTGATTTCCGACGCCATGCACATGATGACCGACGCCATGGCCCTGCTGCTGGCGCTGGTCGCGATACGCGCGGGCCGCAAGGCGGCGGACCTGATGCGCACCTACGGATACGCCCGCTTCGAGATCCTGGCGGCGGCGGTCAATGCGCTGGTGCTGCTGGGTATCGCGTTCTACATCCTGTACGAGGCCTATCAGCGCCTGTCGGCGCCGTCGGATATCCAGTCCGTGGGGATGCTGGCCGTCGCCGTGGTCGGTCTGATCGTCAACCTGATCGCGATGCGGCTGCTGGCAAGCGCGAAGGACGAAAGCCTGAACGTGAAGGGCGCCTACCTGGAAGTGTGGGCCGACATGCTGGGCTCGATAGGCGTGATCGTCGGCGCCGTGGTGATCTGGTTCACGGGCTGGCGCTGGGTGGATTCGGCGCTGGCGGTGGGCATCGGCTTCATGGTGTTCCCGCGCACCTGGACGCTGTTGCGCGAGTGCGTGAACATCCTGCTCGAAGGCGTGCCGCCGGGCATGAGCCTGCAGGCGGTGCGCGACGCCATCGCCGGCACGGCCGGCGTGGCCGCCATCCATGACATCCACCTGTGGGCGGTGACGCAGAGCAATCCGATGCTGACGGGCCATGTGGTGCTGGAGCCGGGGGCCGACGGCGAGGCGGTGCGCCGCGCCATCGAAGACCGCCTGCAGCAGGACTTCGACCTGCACCATACGACGCTGCAGATGGAGCGTGACGACCGCTCGGCGCAGGAGCACATACACTGAGCGGGGCCGCGGCGCGGCGCGCAAACAAAAACGCCAGGCCGCGACGCCTGGCGTTTTTTTTCGAGCGCGCAGAGGACTACTTCGGCGGCACCCGCGCCGCGATCTCGGCGATCAGGCGGCGCGCCGCGTCCAGCTTGCCGGCGGCGGGCAGGGGATGCACGCCCTGTTCGTCGAACAGCACCAGTTCGGTGGTGTCGGCGTCCATGACCTTGTGCGCGAGGTTGCCCACCAGCAGGGGGATGCCCTTGCGCGCGCGCTTGGCTTCGGCGTGCTCGGCCAGCTTCTCGGTTTCGGCCGCGAAGCCCACGCACCAGGGGCCGTCGGCCAGCTTGGCGACTTCGGCCAGGATGTCGGGATTGGGTTCGAACTCCATGACGGGGGCGCCGCCGCCCTCGCTGGTCTTTTTCAGTTTCTGGGTGCTGACGTTCTTCACGCGCCAGTCGGCCACGGCGGCCACGGCGATGAAGATGTCGGCGTCGGCCGCGCTGGCCATCACCGCATCGTGCATCTGGCGCGCGGTGGTGACCGACAGCGCGGTGACGCCGCGCGGCACCGGCAGGAAAGTGGCGCCGGTGATCAGCGTGACGCGGGCGCCGGCCTCGCGCGCGGCGCGCGCCAGCGCGTAGCCGGTCTTGCCCGAGGAGCGGTTGCTCAGCACGCGCACCGGGTCCACCGGCTCGGACGTGGGGCCGGCGGTCAGCAGCACGTGGCGGCCGGCCAGCAGCTTGGGCTGGAAGAAGGCGATCAGGTCGGTCAGCAGTTCGTGCGCTTCCAGCATGCGGCCGTCGCCGGTCTCGCCGCAAGCCTGTTCGCCGGCGGCGGGTCCCAGCACGCTGACGCCGTCGGCGCGCAGTTGTGCGACATTGCGCTGCGTGGCCGGGTTGGCCCACATTTCGCGGTTCATGGCGGGCGCGACCAGCAGCGGACAAGCGCGCGCCAGGCACAGCGTGGACAGCAGGTCGTCGGCCATGCCGTGGGCCAGCTTGGCCATGAAATCGGCGCTGGCGGGCGCGATCAGCACGGCGTCGGCGCCGCGTGTCAGGTCGATGTGCGCCATGTTGTTGGGCACGCGCGCGTCCCAGGCGTCCACGAACACCGGGCGGCCCGACAGGGCCTGCATGGTGACGGGCGTGATGAAGTGCGTGGCCGCCTCGGTCATCACCACGTCGACCGTGGCGCCCTGTTCGGTCATGCGCCGCACCAGCTCGGCGATTTTGTAGCAGGCGATGCCCCCGGTCAGGCCGAGGACGATGCGTTTGCGGGCGAGGTCGAGCATGGGGGCGGGGTGGCGGGTTCAGCGCCGCGTAAACGAGGAACGGACAGTGATTTTATTCTGCATTGCGGCATCGCGCCGTTCGCCATCCGTTCAGGGGGGATCAAACGCGGCGAAACTCAGGCTTGCGGCTTGCGCGAGCGCAGCAGTTCGTCCAGCACCAGCAGCACGGCGCCGCAGGTGATGCCGACGTCGGCCAGGTTGAAGGCGGGGAATTGCCAGTTGTTCCAGTAGAACAGCAGGAAGTCCACCACGTGGCCATGCACCACCCGGTCGATGACGTTGCCGATGGCGCCGCCCAGGATCAGCGTGAGCGCCAGGCAGAAGCGCGGCTGGCCGTGGGTGCGGCGCAGGATGATGGTGATGACCACGGCCGCCACGCAGCCCAGCCCGGTGAACAGCCAGCGCTGCCAGCCTTCCTCGGACGCCAGGAAACTGAACGCGGCGCCGCGGTTGTACACCAGGGTGAAGTCGAAGAACGGCAGCAGGTTGACGCGCTGGCCGTACTGGTACGCGGTGTTGAAGTAGATCTTGGTCAGCTGGTCCAGCACGATGATGGCCAGCGCGATGGCCAGCCAGCGCCCCACGCGCGCGGGCGCGGGGCGGGTGCCGGACTGGACGCCGGTGGGGGCGGGCCCGGCCATGTTCAGGCCTTGTCGCGGGCTTCGCCCGAGCCGAACAGGTTGGACACGCAGCGGCCGCAGATCTCGGGATGATCCGCGTCCTGGCCCACGTCCAGGCGCCAGTGCCAGCAGCGCTCGCACTTCTTGTGCGCCGAGGGCGTGACTTCGATGCGGGTCTCGCCTTCGCCGGCGTGCACGGTGGCCCGCGAGACGATCAGCACGAAGCGCAGGTCGTCGCCCAGGCTGGCCAGCAGTTCGCGGTCCGCGCCGCTGGCGTAGAGGTCGACCTCGGCCTGCAGCGACGAACCGATGTCGCCGGCCGTGCGCACTTCTTCGAGCTTGCGCTGGACTTCGGCGCGGATGGCGCGCAGGCGCGTCCACTTGGCCGTCAGTGCTTCGGCGTCGGCGTACGGCGGCAGCGCGTGGTAGACCTCGGTGAAGATCGTGGTGCGGGCGGCGTCGGCCTGGTTCTTCAGGGCGGAGTCGACCAGTTCCTTCCAGGCTTCTTCGGCCGTGAACGACAGGATCGGCGCCATCAGCTTGAGCAGCGTCTGGGTGATGTCGAGCAGCGCGGTCTGGGCCGAGCGGCGGGCGCGGCTGTCTTCGGCCGAGGTGTACAGGCGGTCCTTCAGGATGTCCAGGTAGAACGCGCCCAGGTCTTCCGAGCAGAAGGTCTGCAGGCGGGCGACGGCCGGGTGGAAATCATAGCGTTCGTAGTTGGCCTGGACCTCGGCCTGCATCTGCGCCGTCATGGCCAGCGCGTAGCGGTCGATCTCGAACAGTTCGCCGTAGGGCACGGCCTGCGACACCGCGTCGAAGTCGGCCAGGTTGGCCAGCAGGAAGCGCAGCGTATTTCGGATGCGGCGGTAGCCTTCGACCACGCGCTTGAGGATCTCGTCGGAGATGGACAGTTCGCCCGAGTAGTCGGTGGAGGCCACCCACAGGCGCAGGATTTCGGCGCCCAGCGAGTCGGACACCTTCTGCGGGGCGATCACGTTGCCCACCGACTTGCTCATCTTGCGGCCCTGGCCGTCGACCACGAAGCCGTGCGTCAGCAGCGCCTTGTAGGGCGGCTGGCCGTAAAGCATGCAGCCGGTCAGCAGCGAGGAATGGAACCAGCCGCGGTGCTGGTCCGAGCCTTCCAGGTAGAGGTCGGCGGGCCAGCCCAGTTCGGCGCCGTGCGAGCCGGCGAAAGCGCCGTCCTTGCCGCCCAGCACCGTGGCGTGCGTGCTGCCGGAGTCGAACCACACGTCCAGCGTGTCGCGGTTCTTCTCGTACTGGTCGGCCTCGTCGCCCAGCAGTTCGCGCGGGTCCAGCGCCTGCCAGGCCTCGATGCCGCCTTTTTCGACGCGCTGCGCCACCTGTTCGAGCAATTCGATGGTGCGCGGATGCAGCTCGCCGGTTTCCTTGTGCACGAAGAAGGCCATCGGCACACCCCACTGGCGCTGGCGCGACAGGGTCCAGTCCGGACGGTTGGCGATCATGGCGTGCAGGCGGGCGCGGCCCCAGGCCGGATAGAAGGCCGTGGCGTCGATGCCGGCCAGCGCCGATTCGCGCAGGGTCGGGCCGCCGTCCTTGGGGGCTACGTCCATGCCGGCGAACCACTGGCTGGTGGCGCGGTAGATGATGGGCGTCTTGTGGCGCCAGCAGTGCATGTAGCTGTGCTTGTGCTTTTCCACGTGCATCAGCGCGCCGGCTTCCTTCAGCGCCTCGACGATCTTGGGGTTGGCGTCCCAGATCGACAGGCCGCCGAACAGCGCCAGGCTGTCGGCATACTTGCCGTCGCCCATCACCGGGCTGATGAAGTCGGTGTCTTTCATGCCGTGCGCCTTGCACGAGATGAAGTCCTCGATGCCGTAGGCCGGGGCCGAGTGCACCACGCCCGTGCCGGAGTCGGCGGTCACGTAGTCGCCCAGGTAGACGGGCGCCTTGCGGTCGTAGGCGGCCTCGAACTGCGCCAGCGGATGGCGGAACTGGATCTCGGACAGCGCCGCGCCCGGGGCGGTGGCGATGATTTCGCCTTCCAGCTCCCAGCTCTTCAGGCAGTCCTCGACGCGTTCCTTGGCGATCAGCAGCAGGGGGCCGAACTTGGGCGCCGGCGACACGCGCACCAGGGCGTATTCGATTTCGGGATGCACGTTCAGCGCCTGGTTGGACGGGATGGTCCAGGGCGTGGTGGTCCAGATGACGATGGCGCCGTCGTCCACCGAATCCAGGCCGAAGGCCGCGGCCAGCCTGGCGTGTTCGGCGAACGGGAAGGCCACGTCCACCGCCGGGTCGACGCGGTCGGCGTATTCGACCTCGGCCTCGGCCAGGGCCGAGCCGCAGTCGAAGCACCAGTTCACGGGCTTCAGGCCGCGGAAGACGTAGCCCTTGTCCAGGATGCGGCCCAGCGCGCGGATCTCGTCGGCTTCATTGCTGAAGTTCATCGTCATGTAGGGACGATCCCACTCGCCCAGCACGCCCAGGCGCTTGAAGTCCTTGCGCTGGCGGTCGATCTGTTCGAGCGCGTAGGCGCGGGCCTTGGACTGGACTTCGGCCACCGGCAGGTGCTTGCCGTACTTTTTCTCGATCTGGATTTCGATCGGCATGCCGTGGCAATCCCAGCCCGGCACGTAGTGCGCGTCATAGCCGGCCATGTTGCGGCTCTTGACGATGATGTCCTTCAGGATCTTGTTGACCGCGTGGCCGATATGGATGTCGCCGTTGGCGTAGGGCGGGCCGTCGTGCAGCACGAAACGCGGGCGGCCGCGGCTGGCGGCGCGGATCGCCTGGTAGACGTGGTTTTCCTCCCACTGCGAAATCCAGGCGGGCTCGCGTCGGGCGAGGTCGCCCCGCATGGGGAAAGGGGTATCGGGCAGGTTGAGGGTCTTTTTATAGTCCATGGACGGCAAAATAGGCGCGCGCGTTTCGCGCGTCTTCGGCGATGGCGGCAGTCAGGGAAGGGAGGTCAGGGAATTTTTCTTCGTCCCGCAGCTTTTGCAGGAATTCGACGCGTACGAGTTTACCGTAAGCGTTGATGGTCTCGTCGAGCAGGTGCGCCTCGAGCAGTACGCGGCCGCGGTCTTCGACCGTGGGGCGCACGCCCAGGCTGGCCACCGCGGGCAGGGCGCGCTCGCCCAGGCCGTGGACCTGCACCACATAGATGCCCGAGCGCGCGGCGCAGCGTTCGGCCACGCGCAGGTTCATGGTGGGAAAGCCCAGCGTGCGGCCCAGCTTCTGGCCGTGTATGACGTGGCCGCTGATGTGATACGGATGGCCCAGCAGGTGGCGGGCGCGCTCCAGGTCGCCCACCGCCAGCGCGGTGCGCACTTCCGAGCTGGAGATGCGGTGCCCGTGCTGGTCGGTTACGTCGGCCAGCGTCTGCACCTCGAAGCCGTGGCGCAGCCCGGCTTCGCGCAGCAGGTCGATGTCGCCGCTGCGCTTGTGGCCGAAGCGGAAATCCTCGCCCACCAGCAGCCATCTGGTGTGCAGGCCCTGCACCAGCAGCTGTTCGATGAAGGCGTTGGCCGACATCTCGGCCAGGCGGGCATTGAAACGCTCGACCACGACCTGGGAGATGCCGTAGCGCGCCAGCGCCGCCAGCTTGTCGCGCAGCCCGGAGATCCGGGTGGGCGCCAGTTCCGGGCGCTGGTGCAGCGTGGCGAAATATTCCCGCGGATGCGGCTCGAAGGTCATGACGGCGGGCGCCAGCGCGCGTTCGCTCGCGACCTGGCAGACGCGCGCCAGCATGGCCTGGTGTCCGCGATGGACGCCGTCGAAATTGCCGATCGTCAGCGCGCACGGGGCGCGCCGCTCGGGCGGGGGCAGGGATCGGTAGATATGCAGCGATGGTTTCACGAGCGAGAGTTTACAATTTTGGATTCCGGGTTTGTTCCCATCCCGCCCAAATCGCGCAGGACTCGCGCGCACAAACCCGATTTCCCTTGGAATTCCTTATCTTGCCGGAAATATCTACCACCAAGCGCCGCCTGGTCATCCTGATCTCGGGGCGGGGCAGCAACATGCGGGCGCTGGCCGAAGCGTGCCGCGACCAGGGCTGGCCGGCCGAAGTGGCCGCCGTGATCGCCAGCCGGCCGGACGCCGCCGGCCTGGAATGGGCCGCCCACCAGGGCATTCCCACCGCGGCCCTGTTCCACAAGGACTACGCCAGCCGCGAGGCCTTCGACGCCGCGCTGGCCGCCGAGATCGACCGCTACGAGCCCGATTACGTCATCCTGGCCGGCTTCATGCGCGTGCTGACGCCGGGCTTCGTCAACCATTATGCGGGCCGGCTGGTCAACATCCATCCTTCGCTGCTGCCGGCCTTCCCGGGCCTGCACACCCACGCCCAGGCGCTGGCCACCGGCGTGCGGGTGCACGGCTGCACGGTGCATTTCGTGACCCCGGTGCTGGACCACGGCCCCATCATCGCCCAGGGCTGCGTTCCGGTGCTGGCCGGCGATACGCCGGAAGCGCTGGCCGAGCGCGTGCTGACGGTCGAGCACCAGGCTTTCCCGGCGGCGGTGCGCTGGCTGGCCGAAGGCCGGGTTACCCTGACGAGCGACCACCGCGTGAACGTGGCGGGCGATCCCGAGCGCCTGTTCACCTGGTCGCCGGCCGCCTGACCGTCCGCGCAACGCGCGCTGCAACGCATTTACCGGGCGGCAAACCTCCGCCCCACTGGAATACGCCATGACTAAATCCCAACCCCCGCGTTCCCGTCCGGCCGGCGCCCCGCGCGCCGCCGAAGGCCGCGACGGCCGGAGCTTCTTTTCGCGCCCCAAGGGCGAGGCCCGGCAGGCGCTGGAGCGCGGCCGCGACGGTCGCCGCGACGAGCGGCGCGAAGGCCGTCCCGACGGCAGGCGCGAAGAACGCCGCGACGAGCGGCAGGGCGAGCGCGCCTCCTACGGCGCCGAGCGCCGCGAAGGCCGCCCCGGCCAGCGTCCGTCCTACGACGCGCCGCGCGGCGGCGAGCGCGCCTCCTACAGCGCCGAGCGCCGCGAAGGCCGTCCCGGCCAGCGTCCCCACGACGCCCCGCGCGGCGAGGCCCGCGCGCCGCAGAAGCCCCAGTACAACCGTCCGCGCCAGCCGTACGCCGCCATCCGGATCGAGCAGGTGCAGCGCGCCCTGGGCGAAATCCTGCAATGGACCCACCCGGCCGACGCGGCGCTGTCGCACTGGCTGCGCAGCCATCCCAACCTGGGCGCGCGCGACCGCTCCGAGGTCGCCGAGGCCGTCTACGACGTACTGCGCCATCTGCGCCGCTACCGCCAGTTCGGCGAAAGCGGCGTGGGCCCGGCCTCGCGCCGCCTGGCCATCCTGGGCCTGGCGGCCACGCTGGGCGCCGGCGAGCTGGCCGAAGGCCTGGACGCCGCCGAGGCCGAGTGGCTGCGGCGCGTGTCGCAGATCGACCTGGCGACGCTGCCACGCGCGGTGCGCGGCAGCATCCCGGACTGGCTCGACGAGCGCCTGGGCGCGATGGACAGTCCCGAAACGCTGATCGAGGCGCTCAACCGCCAGGCCAGCCTGGACCTGCGCGTCAATCCGCTGAAGGCCGAACGCGACGCCATGCTGGCCGAGCTGCAGCAGGGCGCCGGCCGCTACCAGCCCGTCGCCATGCCGTATTCGCCCTGGGGCATCCGCATGGAAGGCCGGCCGGCCATCAACCGCTGGCCGCAATTCGAAAACGGCAGTATCGAGGTGCAGGACGAGGGCAGCCAGCTGCTGGCGCTGCTGGTCGGGCCGCGCCGCGGCGAGATGATCATCGATTTCTGCGCCGGCGCGGGCGGCAAGACGCTGCTGCTGGGCGCGCTGATGCGCTCCACCGGCCGCCTGTACGCTTTCGACGTGTCGGCGGCGCGCCTGGCGCGCGCCAAGCCGCGCTTCGCGCGCAGCGGCCTGTCCAACGTGGTGCCGGTCGTCATCGATAACGAGAACGACGCCCGCGTCAAGCGCCTGGCCGGCAAGGCCCAGCGCGTGCTGGTCGACGCCCCGTGCAGCGGCATCGGCACGCTGCGCCGCAATCCCGACCTGAAATGGCGCCAGCACCCCGAGGCGCTGGCCGAGCTGGGCCAGTTGCAGGAGCGCATCCTCAAGAGCGCCGCGCGCTGCGTGGCGCCCGGCGGCCGCCTGGTCTACGCCACCTGCAGCCTGCTGGCCGAGGAAAACGAGGTGCAGGCCGAGCGTTTCCTGGCCAGCCACCCCGATTTCGAACGTCTGGACGCCGCCGCCATCCTGGCGGCCCGCTGCGAGAACCTTCAGCTCGACGGTCCTTATGTGCAGCTGCGCCCCGACGTGCACGGCACCGACGGCTTCTTCGCCGCGGTGTTCGAGCGCAAGAAAAAGGGGGCCGTAGCCGAATCCGAGGAATCGGCCGAGGCGGCGCAGGCGTCGGATCAGGAACCCGGCGTGACGCCCACCGTGGCGCTGTAGCGGCGGGTGCCGAGCGTCTTGTCCTGGTACTTCACCTCCCAGGCCAGGGAATCCTGGCCCGGCCGGTCGGCCTGGTACACGAGTTGCGACACGGGCACCGTCTTGTAGGCGCAGCGCCCGGAGGCGCCCGACTGGCCGCGCGTCTGCATGACGCTGGCCTTGCCCAGGCGCGGCGCCAGGGTGATGGACAGCCGCGGCGCGCGCAGGGCCAGGCAGTCCGACCCGCGGATCTCGTAATAAGAGGCCAGCACCACCACGTCGCCCGGCTTCAGCGTCTGCGACGCGGCGGGCGCGGACAGGCCGGCGCCCACCAGGGCCAGGGCGCAAGTAAAATGGGGATGTATTTTGAAGCGGGGTTTGTTCGGCAACATCAGTGGGGCAAAAGAGACAGTCGGGGCGTGGCGGACGGCAGGGCGCGCGGCCGCGCGGCTGACAGGAACTTTAATGCCAAAATCTGGCCCAAACCACTTGTCCCGGCGATTGCGCTACCCTTGTTACAGGGTAGATGCAGGATCGCAGGGCCTGGCCTCGCGCTCGTCTTTTATGGTCGCGAGTAGGGATGTTTACGTGTCAAAACCCTGGCTTAGTCCTTGATTTCTCTCAAAAACTATTTTGAAACTCCCTTGTCATAAGACGGCAAAGGTAAGCTAAACTTCACGCACTTCTCAAGCGAGGCTCATAACAGCTTTATGGATTACATCCTCTCCTTCATTGCCGGCGGTCTGACGCAAGCCACCTGGTGGCAGATCGTCGTGTTCACCCTGGTGATGACGCACATCACGATCGTTTCGGTCACGGTATTCCTCCATCGCAGCCAAGCGCACCGCGGCCTGGATCTCCATCCAGCCGTCATGCACTTCTTCCGTTTCTGGCTCTGGATGACGACCGGCATGGTCACCAAGGAATGGGTTGCCATTCACCGCAAGCACCACGCCAAGTGCGAAAAGGAAGGCGATCCCCATTCGCCCATCCTGTTCGGCATCTGGAAAGTGCTGTTCCGCGGCGCCGAGCTGTACCGCGAGGAATCGTCCAACAAGGAAACCATGGCCAAGTTCGGCCACGGCACGCCCGATGACTGGCTTGAGCGCAACATCTACAGCAAGCACAGCCTGTGGGGCGTGCTGACCATGCTCGCCATCGACATCGCCCTGTTCGGCGCCATCGGCGTGACGGTGTGGGCCGTGCAGATGGCCTGGATTCCGTTCTGGGCCGCCGGCGTGGTCAACGGCATCGGCCACTACTGGGGCTACCGCAACTACAACAGCCCGGACACCAGCACCAACGTGTTCCCGTGGGGCATCGTGATCGGCGGCGAAGAGCTGCACAACAACCACCACGCCCATGGCACGTCGGCCAAGTTCTCGGCCAAGTGGTACGAGTTCGACATCGGCTGGTGCTACATCAACATCCTGAAGTTCTTCGGCCTGGCCAAGATCAAGAAGGTCGCGCCCAAGCTCAAGCTGGACGACAGCCGCACCGGCATCGACCTGCGCACCCTGCAGGGCGTGATCACGCACCGCTACGAAGTCATGGCCCGCTACGCGGACGTGATCAAGAGCGCCGCCCGCGAAGAACTCGCCAAGCTGAAGGATTCGCGCAAGAAGGGCAGCGCCGAATGCGACTGGACCCAGCTGCACCGCGTGCGCCGCGCCATCCACCGCAACGAGGACATCCTCCAGCCCGAACAGGTTGCCGCCGTGGACCAGGCCATCGCCCGCAACAAGTCGCTGGCCACGCTGGTGCAGATGCGCCGCGAACTCGGCCGCATCTGGGAAAGCTCCAGCGCCAGCAGCGAACAGCTCCTCAATGATCTGCAGGCCTGGTGCCAGCGCGCCCAGCAAAGCGGCATCGCCGGGCTCGAGCAATTCGCTCAACGTCTGCGCCGCTACGCGGCATGATGCTAGAGAAGCTCAATCCTGAACAACGCGCCGCAGTAACGTTAGAACCGCAGCACGCCCTGGTCCTGGCCGGGGCGGGCAGCGGCAAGACCCGGGTGCTCACCACCCGCATGGCCTGGCTGATTCAAACCGGCCAGGCCTCGCCTTTTGGGCTGTTGGCGGTCACGTTCACCAACAAGGCCGCCCGCGAGATGCTGGCGCGCATGTCGGCCATCCTGCCCATCGATATGCGCGGCCTGTGGATAGGCACCTTCCACGGCCTGTGCAACCGCATGCTGCGCGCCCATCACCGCGATGCCGGCCTGCCGCAGAGCTTCCAGATCCTGGACGTCACCGATCAGCTCGCGGCGATCAAGCGCCTCATGAAGGCCAACGGCGTCGACGATGAAAAGTATCCGCCGCGCGACGTGCAGCGCTTCATCAACGGCGCCAAGGAAGAGGGCCTGCGTCCGGCCGACGTCGAAGCCTACGACGCCCACCGCCGCCGCCTGATCGAGATCTACCAGCTCTACGAGGCCCAGTGCCAGCGCGAGGGCGTGGTCGACTTCGCCGAACTGCTGCTGCGCGCCTACGAACTGCTGTCGCGCAACGCGCCCGTGCGCGAGCACTACCAGCGCCGTTTCCGCCACATCCTGGTCGACGAGTTCCAGGACACCAACACGCTGCAGTACAAGTGGCTGCGCCTGCTGGCCGGCGGCGGCGCCGCCATTTTCGCGGTGGGCGACGACGACCAGTCCATCTACGCATTCCGCGGCGCCAACGTCGGCAACATGGCCGACTTCGAGCGCGACTACGCGCGCGGCACCGTGATCCGCCTGGAGCAGAACTACCGCTCCTACGGCCACATCCTGGATTCGGCCAACGCGCTGATCGGCCACAACACCGGCCGGCTGGGCAAGAATCTCTGGACCGAGCAGGGCGAGGGCGAGCCGGTGCGCGTCATCGAGCAGCCGTCCGACGGCATGGAGGCGCAATGGATCGTCGACGAGATCCGCGCGCTGATCCGCGACGGCAGCCTGCGCCGCGAGATCGCCGTGCTCTACCGCAGCAACGCGCAGTCGCGGGTGCTGGAACACGCCATCTTCTCGGCCGGCATTCCCTACAAGGTGTACGGCGGCCTGCGCTTTTTCGAGCGCCAGGAAATCAAGCACGCGCTGGCCTACCTGCGCCTGATGGCCAACCCGCACGACGACACCTCATGGATGCGGGTGGTGAACTTCCCGACCCGCGGCATCGGCGCGCGCACGCTGGAGCAGCTGGCCGACGCCGCGCGCGCCCATGACACCAGCCTGTATTCGGCGGTGGCCCTGGTGGGCGGCAAGGGCGGCTCCAACCTGGCGCAGTTCGCCCAGCTGATCCACCGCCTGATCGAGGAAACGCGCGACCTGCCGCTGCCGGAGATGGTCGAGCACATGCTCGAGGCCAGCGGGCTGAACGCCCATTACAAGGCCGAGCGCGAAGGCGCCGAGCGCCTGGAAAACCTGAACGAACTGATCACGGCGGCCGCCGTGTTCGCGTCCGAGGAAAACTACGACGGCCTGCCGGCCGGCGTCGTGCCCGAGCAGGACGCTTCCTCGACGCTCATGCCGGGCGTGGTGGACGCGCCGGCCATCGGCGGCGACGGCCTGACGCCGCTGGCGGCGTTCCTGTCGCACGCGGCGCTGGAGGCCGGCGACAACCAGGCCCAGCAGGGCCAGGATGCGGTGCAGCTCATGACCGTGCACGCGGCCAAGGGCCTGGAGTTTGACGCGGTCTTCATCACCGGCCTGGAAGAGGGCCTGTTCCCGCACGAGAACAGCATCCTCGAGCCGTCCGGGCTGGAAGAAGAGCGCCGCCTCATGTACGTGGCCATCACGCGCGCGCGCCAGCGCCTGTACATCAGCCTGGCGCAAAGCCGCATGCTGCACGGCCAGACGCGCTACGCGATGCGCTCGCGCTTCCTGGACGAAATTCCGGAGCAGCACCTGAAATGGCTGACCCCCAAGGCCGGCCTGGCGCAGGTCGGCGCCACCAGCGCGAGCTGGGGCGGCGGCAACCGCGGCGACGCGTTCGGACGCAAGCCCACCAACACCATTGCGCCGCGTCAACCGCGCAGCGTGGCCAGCGGCGTCACCGTGGGCGACAAGCAGTATCGTGTAGGTCAGGGCGTGCGCCACGCGCGGTTCGGCGAGGGCACGATCATCGGCCTGAGCGGCGCAGGACAGGACGCCCAGGCCCAAATCCAGTTCCGCGACGTGGGCGCCAAGACCCTGGCGCTGGGCATCGCGAAACTCGATATCGTTCAGGGTTGAAAAACATGGCCGAGCACGAATCCCCCGAAGACGAGCTGGCGTCGCTGCGCGCCGAGATCGACGAGATCGACCAGCAGATCATCCTGCTGCTGGGCGTGCGCTTTCGCTGCACGGACATGATCGGCGAACTGAAGCAGGCCCACGGCATGGACCTGCTCGACACCCGGCGCGAGTCCCAGCAGGTCGCGCGCATCCGGCGCCTGGCCGAGGAAGCGGGCGTGCCGCCCGAGCTGGCCGAAAACATACTGCACGAAGTGATCGATACGGTGGTCGCGCACCATACCCGGCTGCGCGAACGCCCTTATTCGTGAGGCGGCGCAAGCCGCCATCCCTTCAAGGCTCCGACTGCTCGATCTCCTCGAGCGAGCCCTGGATCTCCAGCCACTGCTCTTCCAGCTCGTCCATGCGCTTGCCGTGCTCGCCATGCTCGGCCATGACCTTCTGGCGTTCCGCGCGGCGTGCGTCCGAATACAGGTCCGGGTCGGCGATGACGGCGTCCAGCGCCTGCAGCTTGGCGCGCAGTTTTTCCATCTCGGCATCCACCTTGGCGAGTTTCGCTTCCAGCGGCTTGCGCAGCGCCGACAGGCGCTGGCGCTGTTCGGCCTCGGCGCGGCGCTGCGCCTTGCGGTCGATGACGGGCTCGCCGTTGGCCGCGTTCTCGCGCGCCGCTTCGGCGCGTTCGCCGGCGTTGCGTGCGGCCAGCCAGTCGCGGTAGTCCTCCAGGTCGCCGTCGAATTCGCGCACCGCGCCGTCGGCCACGATCCAGAAGCTGTCCACCGTGGTGCGCAGCAGGTGCCGGTCGTGAGACACCAGCAGCATGCTGCCGCCGAAGTCCGCCAGCGCGGTGGCCAGGGCCTCGCGGGTTTCCACGTCCAGGTGGTTGCTGGGCTCGTCCAGCAGCAGCAGGTTGGGCTTCTGCCAGACGATCAGGGACAGCGCCAGGCGCGCCTTTTCTCCGCCGGACATGGGGCCGACCTTGCTGGTCACCGTGTCGCCTGAAAAGCCGAAGCCGCCCAGGTAGTTGCGCAGCTCCTGCTCGCGCGCCTCGGGCGCCAGGCGCGCCAGGTGGGCGATGGGCGTGCTGTCCACGTCCAGCATGTCGAGCTGGTGCTGGTGGAAATAGCCGATGGCCAGCCCGCGCGAGGCGCGGCGCTCGCCGGCCTGCACCGGCAGTTCCTCGGCCAGCGTCTTGATCAGCGTGCTCTTGCCGGCGCCGTTGGCGCCCAGCACGCCCACCCGGCTGCCGGCGCGCACCATCAGCGTCACGTCGCGCAGGATGGGCACGGCATTGCCGGCCGCGTCGGTATAGCCGGCCGACAGGTGCTCCAGCGTCAGCAGCGGGTCGGGCACCTGCTCGGGCGACGGGATGCGGATGTCGATGCCGGCCTCGGCCTGCAGGGGCGCCAGCACCTGCATGCGGGCCAGCGCCTTGACCCGGCTTTGCGCCTGCTTGGCCTTGGAGGCCTTGGCCTTGAAGCGGTCGATGAAGCCTTGCAGCCGCGCGGCTTCGCGCGTCTGGCGTTCGTAGGCAATGTTGCTCTGGCGCAGGCGCTCGGCGCGCTGCGTCAGGAAGTCGCCGTAGCCGCCGCGGTAGCGCACCAGCTTGGCGTGGTCGAAATGCAGGATGGACTTGGCCACCGCGTCCAGGAACTCGGTGTCGTGCGAGATCAGCATCACGGTGCCGGGGTAGGCGCCCAGCCACTTCTCCAGCCACAGCATGGCGTCGAGGTCCAGGTGGTTGGTGGGCTCGTCCAGCAGCAGCAGTTCGGACGGCGCCATCAGCGCGCGCGCCAGCGCCAGGCGCATGCGCCAGCCGCCCGAGAAGCTCGCCACCGGCTGCATCCATTCGGCGGGCTTGAAGCCCAGGCCGGCCAGCAGCTGCTCGGCGCGCGAGGCCGCGCTCCAGGCGCCGGCTTCCACCAGCGCCGCCTCGACCTCGGCGATCTGCGTGCCTTGCTCGTCCGTCAGCGCCGCGCGGCGCGCCTGCAGCTCGCGCAGATGCACGTCGCCGTCGATGACGAACTCGCGCGCCGGGCGCTCGTCGGCCTCGATTTCCTGCTTGACGCTGGCGATGCGCCAGCCGGCCGGCATGGCCAGCGTGCCGGCGTCCACGTCCAGCGCGCCGGTCAGCAGCGCGAAGAGGGACGACTTGCCGGCGCCGTTCTTGCCGACGATGCCGACGCGCTCGCCCGGGTGCACGACGAATTCGGCGCCGTCCAGCAGCACTTTCGTGCCCCGGCGCAGGGTCAATCCAGTAGCGCGTATCACGTTGTCAATTGCTCACGGGTAAACAGCAGGATCTGGTCGGACGCCTGCTCGGTATCCAGCCACATGGGCGACAGTTCGGGGAAGGCCGCTTCGAAGAAAGGCCGCTCGTGGCCGATCTCCAGCACCAGCACGCCGTTCTCGCTCAGGTAGCGCGGGGCGGCCTCGAGGATGCGGCGCACCAGGTCCATGCCATCGGCGCCGCCGGCCAGCGCCAGCTGCGGCTCGTGGCGGTATTCCTCGGGCAGCACCTCCATCGAGCCGCTGTTGACGTACGGCGGATTGCAGATGATGACGTCGTAGCGCTGCGCGGGCAGGCTTTCGAACAGATTGCTCTGGTGCAGCGCCAGCCGGTCCTCCAGCCCGTAGTCCTCGACATTGCGCCGCGCCACCTCCAGCGCATCGGAGGACACGTCCACCGCGTCCACCTGCGCATGGGGAAACGCCAGCGCGCCCAGGATGGCCAGGCAAGCCGAGCCGGTGCACATGTCCAGCACGCGCCCGACCTCGGCCGGGTCCGCGACCCAGGGCGCCAGGCCCTGGTCCAGCAGTTCGGCTATCGGCGAGCGCGGCACGATGACGCGCTGGTCCACGTAAAAGCGGTGGCCGCGCAGCCAGGCCTCGTTGGTCAGGTAGGCGGCGGGGAGCCGCTCGGTCACGCGGCGGTCTATCAGGTCCAGGACGCGGGCGCGCTCTTTGTCGAGCACGCGGGCGTCGAGGAAGGGTTCCAGCGTGTCCAGCGGCAGGTGCAGGGCGTGCAGGACGAGGTATACCGCCTCGTCCCAGGCGTTGTCGCTGCCGTGGCCCAGCGCCACCCCGGCGGCGTTCAGCCGGGAGACGCCGTAGCGGATCAGGTCGCGCAGGGTCAGCAGTTCTAGGCGGGCGGATGGTTGCATGGCTGGCATTCTTGATGAATTCGCCCCTCGGGAAACGGCGTCTCCCGAGGGGCGCAGGGCCCGCGCGATCGGCGCGGGACGGATTACGCCTTGGCGGGCAGGAGGTTTTCCAGCGTGCGCCGGTAAATATTTTTCAGCGGCGCGAGCGAGGCGATCTCGACGCGTTCGTTGACCTTGTGGATGGTGGCGTTGCACGGGCCGAACTCGATCACCTGCGGGCAGATCTTGGCGATGAAGCGGCCGTCGGACGTGCCGCCGGTGGTCGACAGCTCGGTCGTCACGCCGGTCTCGTCCTTGATGGCCGAGGACAGCGCTTCGCTGAGCGTGCCGCGCGGGGTCAGGAAAGGCTCGCCGCCCAGCTCCCAGTCCAGCACGTATTCCAGGCCGTGGCGGTCCAGCACCTCATGCACGCGCGCCTTCAGGCCGTCCGGCGTGCTGGCGGTGGAGAAGCGGAAGTTGAACAGCGCCACCGCCTCGCCCGGCACCACGTTGGTGGCGCCGGTGCCCGAGTTCAGGTTGGACACCTGGAATGTGGTGGGCGGGAAGTACTCGTTGCCCTGGTCCCATTCGATCGCGACGATCTCGGCCAGCGCCGGCGCCAGCTGGTGCACCGGGTTGCGCGCCAGGTGAGGGTAGGCCACGTGGCCCTGGATGCCCTTGACCGTGAGCTTGCCCGACAGCGAGCCGCGGCGGCCGTTCTTGCAGATGTCGCCGAGCGCCTCGCCCGAGGTCGGCTCGCCCACGATGCAGTAGTCCAGCTGCTCGCCGCGCGCCTTGAGCGCGTCGCAGACGATGGCGGTGCCGTCGATCGACGGGCCTTCCTCGTCGGACGTGATCAAAAGCGCGATGGAGCCGCCATGCTGCGGATTGGCCGCCACGAATTCCTCGGCCGCCACCACGAAGGCGGCGATCGAGCTCTTCATGTCGGCCGCGCCGCGGCCGTACAGGTAGCCGTCGCGTTCGGTGGGCACGAACGGATCGCTCTCCCACTTCTCGCGCGGCCCCGGGGGCACCACGTCCGTGTGGCCGGCGAACACCGCCAGCGGCGCGGCGCTGCCGCGCCGGGCCCACAGATTGGTCACGCCGCCCTGGGCGATGGTTTCGCACTTGAAGCCGATGCGCTCCAGGCGCGCGGCAAGCGTGGCCTGGCAGTCTTCATCGGCGGGCGTCACCGACGGGCGGGCGATCAGGTCCTTGACCAGATCCAGTACGGCGCAGGCCGACGCGGACGCGGGTGTGCTCATCAGGCCCTCAGCAGATCGTTGATGCTGGTCTTGGCGCGGGTCTGCGCGTCGACACGCTTGACGATGACGGCGCAGGCCAGGCTGTGCGTGCCGTCGGCCGACGGCAGCGAGCCGGGCACCACCACCGAGCCCGAGGGCACGCGGCCGTAGGTGATCTTGCCGGTGGCGCGGTCATAGATCTTGGTGCTTTGCGACAGGAACACGCCCATGGCCAGCACCGAGTTCTCTTCCACCACCACGCCTTCCACGACTTCCGAGCGCGCGCCGATGAAGCAGTTGTCCTCGATGATGGTGGGGTTGGCCTGCAGCGGCTCCAGCACGCCGCCGATGCCCACGCCGCCCGACAGGTGCACGTTCTTGCCGATCTGGGCGCACGAACCGACCGTGGCCCAGGTGTCGACCATCGTGCCTTCGTCGACGTAGGCGCCGATGTTCACGTAGGAGGGCATCAGCACCACGTTGCGGGCGATGTAGGCGCCGCGGCGCGCCACCGCCGGCGGCACCACGCGGTAGCCGCCCTGCTTGAAGGCGTTGTCGCCGTATTCCGAGAACTTGAGCGGCACCTTGTCGTAGAACTGCAGCGGCGCCTGGCCCATGATGGCGTTGTCGCTCAGGCGGAACGACAGCAGCACGGCCTTCTTGATCCACTGATGCACGACCCAGTCGTCGCCGATCTTCTCGGCCACGCGCAGGCGGCCCAGATCCAGGCCGTCGATGGTGTGCTCGACCGCTTCGCGCACTTCGGCGCTGGCGTCGGTGGGCGACAGGTTGGCCCGGTTTTCCCAGGCTTGTTCGATGGTGGTCTGCAGGTCGAGAGTCATAGCGGCTCAGCTTTTAAGGGTTGATCAAACAGAAGTATGCACAAAATGGGCAATGCGTTCGGCCGCCTGCACGCAGTCGGCCAAGGGCGCCACCAGGGCGATGCGGATGCGGCCCTGGCCGGGATTCGTCCCGTGCGCCTCGCGCGCCAGGAAGCTGCCCGGCAGCACGGTAACACCGGTACGGCCGTAAAGGTCGCGCGCGAACGCCGTATCCGAACCGGGCGTGGCCGCCCACAGGTAGAAAGAGGCCTGTGGACGGGTCACGTCCAGCACGTTTTGCAGGATCGGCACCACGGCGTCGAACTTTTCGCGGTACATGCGGCGGTTGTCCTTGACGTGGGCCTCGTCGGTCCAGGCGGCGATGCTGGCCGCCGACACCAGCGGGCTCATCGCGCTGCCATGATACGTCCGGTACAGCAGGAAACGGCCGATCAGGGCGGCGTCGCCCGCCACGAAGCCCGAGCGCAGGCCCGGCACGTTGGAACGCTTGGACAGGCTGGAGAACGCCACCAGGTTGCGGTAGTCGTCGCGGCCCAGGCGGCGCGCCGCCTGCAGGCCGCCCAGGGGCGGATTGGCTTCGTCCAGGTAGATCTCGGAATAACACTCGTCCGACACGATCACGAAATCATGGCGATCGGACAGCTCGAACAGCGTCTTCCAGTCGTCCAGCGACATGACGTTGCCCGCCGGATTGCCCGGCGTACAGACGAAAACCATGCGCGTCCGCTTCCAGACCTCGGCCGGAACCCGGTTCCAGTCGCTGCCGAAATCGCGCACCGGGTCGGCGTTCACGAAGTAGGGCGTGGCCCCGGCCAGCAGCGCGGCGCCTTCGTAAATCTGATAAAAAGGATTGGGGCAGATCACCACCGAGCCGGCCGACGGGTCGATGACGGTCTGCGTGAACGCAAACAGCGCCTCGCGCGAGCCCAGCGCCGGCAGCACCTGGGTTTCCGGGTCCGGCGCCGGAATGCTGTAGCGGCTGGCCAGCCACTGCGAAATCGCCTGGCGCAGCGCCGGGTCGCCCTTGGTGGACGGATAGACCGACAGGCCCGCGAGGCTGTCGCGGATCGCCTGTCCGATGCGCTCCGGCGCGGCGTGTTTGGGCTCGCCGATCGATAGATTGATGGGCGTCAGGCCGTCCGGCTGCTGGGCGGCCGAAGCCAGCAAAGCCCGCAGTTTTTCGAACGGATAGGGGTGTAGGGCATCGAGGCGCGGATTCATGACGCAAGATTTTAACAAGCAAGCTACAATAGCGGGCTTGGCTTTGCGAAGGTGGCGAAATTGGTAGACGCACCAGGTTTAGGTCCTGACGCCGTAACAGGTGTAGGGGTTCGAGTCCCCTCCTTCGCACCACTTATTGCCTGACGCTGTCTGGCGGTGCGCCAACAGTGTCTACAGCCCCCCGAGAACCCCCGAGGCGTCGAATGCCTCGGGGGTTTTCCTTTGTTTGCAGCATGCGCTTGCCCCCTCGGGTTGTACGGCTTCCGCCGCCAAAAGCCAATTGCTACGATATGTTAGCGGCTACGTTTTCCACGCCGGCTTGCGGGCCTCGGTCCGCGTCATATCAGAGCGCCATGGCAAGACCTTATCTTCCTCAGACGACCGCTTCGGACCTGTGCTTGCGGGTGAGCCAGCTTGTCGCCAAGTCGGACAGGTACCTCGGAAGAGACAGCTTCGAAGCACGGATGCTTCTGCGCGAGTGCGAAAAGCTGCGGCAGGCCGACAAGTTCGACGGCGCGATTGCGTCGATCTACTTGGCCGAGGCCTTCGGCGATGCCGAGCAGGTCAGGCGCCATGCAACGCAGGCCAGGAACGCCTATCGCCGGAACTGGGATGAAGCGGAGTTCCAGATGGGCCAGTCGTTGGTCGGTCTGGGATACTTCTCGGAAGCCCAGGCGATTTTCCGGCAGGTCGGCAACCCAGGGCTAGGCCAGTTAAGCAATAGGGCCTATCTGGGAATGGTTTCCGGTTCCATGAAGCAGCTCCACGGCTTTCTGGCGCAAGCCCGCTCCATGAACCTCGAACTCGACGAGGACGCCATCGCACCGGCTCTGGCAGCGTATGCCGTCTATCAACAGACATCGACCACGGATAGCCAGGCAGGAGATCTCCTGGACCTGGCTGGCGTCGTGTTGCGGGCGCACAGGCTGTTCGCGGTTAATGGCAGCCCGAAGGTCAGTGCCATCGATCATCCGGAGTTGAGCACCGTCATCATGGAATTGGCGGTGAGGGCACCTGTCGAAGAGGTCGGGACAATGAATCTCGAACTGGCCGAGCTGGTCGCTCTCCGGCTGGATGCCGTGCCGGCGGGCGTGGTGGTCATGTTTTCGGGGGCTTCATGAGCGTCTCGCCTACCGACTTGCTGATGCTCGGCAAACGCTCGCTCGCGACGCACTCCTGCGAGGCCGACATTCGCAGTTCAATGAGCCGCTTGTATTACTCGGCCTACCATCATGGTCGCTTGTTTGCCGAACGCCTTTCGTCCCAAGGAGACGATACGCAGGCCAGGGGCGGGGTTCATGCCCGGCTTTATACGGCGCTGATGCATCCGAGCGTTTCCCGGACGAGCGTGCAATATATGAAGTCCAAATCTCTGGGCTATATCCTCAAAGCGATGCACGCGCAACGCATCAAGGCGGATTACTTCATCGACACGGAAGTTTCCCTGCAAGAAGCACGGGCCATGGAACTGCAAGCCGGGGGCGCCCTGGAGATTTGATACGGGTATACGCCAGTGCGAATATCCCGATTTTTGCTATATCGTCGCGCTCTTCAGTGGATGCTTGCCCATAAACAGCACGATAAGGAGAGCCTTCCGTGGCACTCAAGTACGCTGCATTTCTGGATGTCATCGATCTGCGCGCCCCGAATCCGAGCGTCCGTACGCGTTCCCCGCGAGGTGTGCCGTGCACGAGTTGCTGGCGGACTGGTGCGAAATACTGAACCTGCTGCTGCGGGTCGCGGCCGATACGCAGGCCACGGCGCAGGCGCGCGATGACGCGCTGCGCGATGCTCACCGGCATTCCTGCCAGGCGCCGATCTGTTTCCGGATGTCCGGCGCAACCGTCGGCCTCCTGGCGGAAACGCTGAACTGCGCCGTGCGCGCCTCCTGCGTCAGGCATGACGACAGCGCCTGGATGCGGGCGTTGGACCGGGCCTACGCGCAATTCCTGCAATACCTGATCCGCGACGTGCAGCGCTGGACCAGCGGCGGCCCGCAGGAGAATGCGGCCCGTTGCCAGTCGCCGCATCCCCTGCCTGGCCGCCCGGGCTAACTGGCCGCGCGGGCGCGCACGCGCCGCTTGTCGACCTTGGCCTCGGTGTCGCGGCCCAGTTCGACGTCGCGCTGAATGGCGGCATGGACCTTGGCGCGGCTGGCCTCGATCCGTTGCACGCAGGACCAGCCGCGCTGGCTGGCGACGACGAGCTTGCGATCCAGCTCCTGGTGCCGGCGGCGCTTGCTCTCGGTGGACATGGTGTTGAGTTCCTGGTCGGTGATTAACCGCATGTGACGCTCCTTGAGTCGGTCTATGGGTGTGTCGGCCTCTTGACGGGTCTGCACGAAGAAAGTCCTCACGGCGCATGCGGCCGCGAAAGACGGGAAACGGAATCAGAAGGGGGAGGGAAGCCGGACGGCCGGTTCCGCGAGGAACGGCCGCGGCCGATCGCTACCGCATGGCGGCAGACGCGATTGCGCGGGGAAGGTGGCGCGGGGAGGGCATCGGCAAGGCGGCAGCGGGCCGTGACGGCACTCGCCTGTTTTGATGAAGAGGATTCATGTCCCGGACATCAGACACCGCGCACTCCTACCGCAGACTCGGCCGCAAGGGGTTTGCAGCCGGCCGGATGAGGCCTTGCGTGGCAAGGCCATACTTTCGAATGGCCGTAGTGTGCCTGTTTAAATATTTATTGCAAGCCGCAGGACCGATGGGGCCGCAATGGGTTCGCCCATCCGGCCGATCCCCGAAGCCTATTCGCGCCGTTACCTTGTGTGGGGCGGAGCTGCCGGCGCTCGGGCCGCGAACAAGAACTGTCAAGATTTGCATTGCTTTAACGTTGCAATTCCCGCCGCGCGATACCGTTGGGTTTTCGTTTTTGGGGAGTGGAAATGTATTCGCTATCGAAGCGTTGCGGCGCGGAATTCTTCGGCACGTTCTGGCTGGTGCTGGGTGGCTGCGGGGCGGCGGTGCTGGCCGCCGGTTTTCCCGAACTGGGCATAGGCTTCGCCGGCGTGGCGCTGGCTTTCGGCCTGACGGTGCTGACCATGGCGTTCGCCGTCGGCCATATTTCGGGCGGCCATTTCAATCCGGCGGTCACCGTCGGCCTGGTGGCGGGCGGCCGTTTTCCGGCCAGGGAAATCTTGCCTTATGTCATCGCGCAGGTGCTCGGCGCCATCGCGGCGGCCGCGGTGCTGGCCTGCATCGCCAGCGGCAAGCTGGGTTTCGACCTGAAGGGCAGCCATTTCGCGGCCAATGGCTATGACGCGTATTCGCCGGGCAAGTATTCGATGGCGTCGGCCCTGATTACCGAAATCGTCATGACCGCGGGCTTTCTGTTCGTGATCCTGGGCGCCACCAGCAAGCGGGCGCCGGCCGGCTTCGCCGCCATTCCCATCGGCCTGGCGCTGACGCTGATCCACCTGATCAGCATTCCGGTGACCAACACGTCGGTCAATCCCGCCCGTTCCACCGGACCGGCGCTGTTCGTCGGCGGCTGGGCGCTGGAGCAGTTGTGGCTGTTCTGGGTGGCGCCCATCGTCGGCGCCATCATCGGCGCCATCGCCTACCGGCTGGTGAGCGATCCGGGCCAGGAGTAAGCGGCCGGCGTCCGGAGCGCCCGGACGCGGGCGATAATGGCAGGCTTGCCGTCACCTCAAGCCTGCCATGACCGGACTTTCCATCGCCACCCATCTCACGCTGGCCATGCTGCTGGGCGCCGCCGTCGGCCTGGAGCGCCAGTGGCGCCAGAACTACGCCGGCGTCGTCACGCACGCGCTGGTCGCGCTGGGCGCGGCCGCCTACACCGCTCTGCCGGCGCTGCTGGACGCAGGCAGCGACATGCGCCTGGGCAGCCAGGTGGTGACCGGCATCGGTTTCCTGGGCGCGGGCCTCATCATGCGCGACGGGCTCACCATCCGCGGCCTGAGCGCCGCGGCCACCATCTGGGCCACCGGCGCCGTGGGCGTGCTGGCGGGCTACGGCTTTCTGGCCGAGTCCGGCGCGGTGGCGGCGCTGATCCTGGTGACCAACGTCGTGCTGCGCGGCGGCGCCAGGCTGGTCGACCGCTACGTGCCCGAGGCGGAAACCGAGGAACGCTACTACAACATCGCGCTGACCTGCGCGTCGGCCGACGAAGCCCTGGTGCGCGCCGAACTGCTCAACGCGCTGGGCAAGCACAGCCTGCGCCTGCGCGGCGTGGAAAGCCAGCAGCGCGACGCCGGCCGCTCCGAGGTGACGGCCGTGGTCTATTCCATGCGCCAGGAAGACGAGCGCGTGGAGAAGCTGGTGGGCAGCCTGAGCCTGCTGCCGCAGACCTACTCGGCCAGCTGGACTTCCGACACCGGCAACGCCTGAGCCGCGCCGGCCAAGGTTGTACATTACGCACTATCACCCGCTACATCTCTACAGGATTCACCCGCCATGACCGCGCCGCAAGTCGTCATTTCCCCTTCCATCAACTGCGCCAACGATCTGCCCTTCGTGCTGTTCGGCGGCATCAATGTGCTGGAATCCCGGGAGCTGGCGCTGCGCGCCTGCGAGGAATACCAGCGCGTGACGCGCAAGCTGGGCATCCCCTACGTATTCAAGGCGTCCTTCGACAAGGCCAACCGTTCCTCGATCCATTCCTACCGCGGTCCGGGGCTGGAAGAGGGCATGCGCATTTTCGAAGAGGTCAAGCAGACCTTCGGCGTGCCGGTCATCACCGACGTGCACGAGCCCTGGCAGGCCGCGCCGGTGGCCGAGGTCGCCGACATCCTGCAGCTGCCGGCCTTCCTGGCCCGGCAGACCGACCTGGTGGTGGCGCTGGCCAAGACGCAGCGCGTGGTCAACATCAAGAAGCCGCAGTTCCTCAGCCCGACCCAGATGCTGAACATCGTGGAAAAATTTACCGAGGCCGGCAACGACAAGCTGATCCTGTGCGACCGCGGCACCTGCTTCGGCTACGACAACCTGGTGGTGGACATGCTGGGCTTCGGCGTCATGAAAAAGGTGACCGGCAACCGCCCGCTGATTTTCGACGTGACCCACGCGCTGCAGCAGCGTTCGGCGCTGGATGCGGCCTCGGGCGGACGCCGCGAGCAGGTCGCCGAACTGGCGCGCGCCGGCATGGCGGTCGGGCTGGCGGGTCTGTTCCTGGAGGCGCATCCCGATCCCAGGAACGCGAAATGCGACGGCCCCAGCGCATTGCCCCTGGACAAGCTGGAGCCCTTCCTCACCCAGCTGAAGATGCTGGACGACCTGGTGAAATCCTTTGCCCCGATCGACATCGAACCCTGAGCCCGGCGGCCGTCATGGCCGCGCCAAGTTGTTATACGATCCTGGCCACGTTCTATCAGGGAGGCCCGGATGTCTTTGTATGTAATCGTCGCCGTCCGCAAGGAGCCCGTCAGCGGGCATGTGGCCTATGTGCGCTGGGGGCAGGCCGAGCGCGGCGTGCCCGGCTGGGTCACCGAGCCGGTGACGGCGGCGGCTTCGGAAGTCATCGAACTCATCAAGGACGGCGCCCAGGTCGAAACCGCCATGAGCCTGGACGGCATGAGCGTGGCCTCGCGTCCGGTGCGCGTGCTGGTCGACGATGACGGACGCGAGCATCTCGCGTCCGTGCCCGTGCCCAGCTCCACGCTGCACACGCTGTTCGACCTGCCGGAATTCTGAGCCGGCCGCTCAGCGCCGGCCCTGCGCGAAGTTCTGCAGCGCTTCGCCGGCCAGGCGGTAGCGCACCCATTCATCCTGCGGCAGCGCCCCGATCGAGCGGTAGAAATCGATGGCCGGCTCGTTCCAGTCCAGCACGCTCCATTCCAGCCGGCCGCAGCCGTTGGCCACCGCTTCCTGCGCCAGGTGGCGCAGCAGATCGCGTCCGGCGCCGATGCCGCGGTGTTCCGGCGTGACGTAGAGGTCTTCCAGGTAGATGCCGTTGCGGCCCAGCCAGGTCGAGTAGCTGTAGAAGTACACGGCGTAGCCGATCACCCTGCCGTCCAGCAGGCACATCAGCGCCTTGGCCGGCGCGCCCTCGGCGAACAGCGTGCGCCGCACGTCCTCGACGCTGGCGATCACCTCGTGGGCGGCGCGCTCATAGATGGCGAGTTCGGTGATGAAGGCATGGATCTGGGCCGCGTCCGTAGGGGCGGCGGGGCGGATTTCGAGAGTCACGGGATATTCCTGCTGTATTTCTGCTTTTAGGGACGCTTATCCTACCGCGAACCCCGGCCTCGGGATTTCCCTTACTTGCGTGGCGGGCGGCGGGGGGCGATTCTTGGGACGGATCTTGCCCGCGCGTCCGGATGGATACTACAGAGAGCGTTCTCTATGCCTGAGCCCGGCCCTGCCTCCGCCCATGCGCCAGCCGCCGGGCGCAAACGGCGTCGCCTGTCATGGATCTGGCTGGTGCCCATCATCGCGGCGGTCGGCGGCCTGTTGCTGGTGGTGCGCGTCTGGATGGAGGCGGGCCCCACCGCCACCATCGGCTTCCAGACCGCCGAAGGCCTGGAAGCCGGCAAGACGCAGGTGCGCTACAAAGAGGTCAATGTCGGCCTGGTCGAACGGGTGGCGCTCAACCCCGACCATTCCGGCGTCATCGTCACCATACGCCTCGACAAGGAAGCCGCCAGCCTGCTGCGCGAAGGCACCCGGTTCTGGGTGGTGCGCCCGCGCCTCGGCCTGAGCGGGGTGTCGGGGCTGGGCACCCTGTTGTCGGGCGCCTACATCGGCGTCGATCCCGCCAGCCGCCCGGACCCGAAGAATGATCGGCACACGCCGCAATCGACCTTCACAGGCCTGGAGATCCCGCCCGAAGTCACGCAGGACCGCGCCGGCAAGCGCTACACGCTCAAGGCCCGCGACCTGGGTTCGCTGGACGTGGGCTCGCCGGTCTACTACCGGCGCATACCGGTGGGGCAGGTGGTGGGCTACCAGCTCGACCGCACCGGCGAAGGCGTGGACGTGCAGGTGTTCATCGACGCGCCCAACGACGCCTACGTCAATGCGGCCACGCGCTTCTGGAACGCCAGCGGCGTGGACTTCAGCGTGGACGCGCGCGGCCTGCAGATGCGCTCGCAATCGCTGCTGTCGGTCATCGTGGGCGGCGTGGCCTTCGATACGATCGAGCAGCGCGAACGGGTGGTCGCCAAGGCCGACGACGAATTCGTCATCTTCCCATCCGAGAGCGCCGCGCGGGCCCAGCCCGACGGCGTGCCGCTGCATATCCGCATGCGTTTCGACCAGTCGGTGCGCGGCCTGACGGTCGGCGCGCCCATCGACGCCTATGGCGCCACCATCGGACAGGTCGATTCCATCGGCCTGGAGCTGGACCGCGAGACCAACCAGTTCTATGCGATGGTCGGCGCCACGCTGTATCTCGAGCGCCTGGGCGCCAAGACCGTGGGCGAGATCCGCGAATACTCCGGGTCCTCGCTGGAGCATCCCAGCGGCAAGCTGCTGAGCGCCATGATAGAGCGCGGCATGCGCGCGCAGCTGCGCATCGGCAACCTGCTGACCGGCCAGCTGTACGTCGCGGTGGCGGTGTTTCCCGACGCCAAGCCGGTGGCGTTCAAGATGGAGCCCAGGCCGCTGATCCCCACCGTGCCGAACAACCTGGACCAGCTGCAGCAGCAGGTCAACAGCATCCTGGCCAAGCTGGAGCGGGTGCCGTTCGAGGCGCTGGGCACGGAACTCAACCAGTTGCTGCGCGGCACGGCCAGCCTGGTCAGGCGGCTGGACACCGGCCTGGCGCCGCAGGCGCAGGCCGTGCTCAAGCAGGCCAGCCGTTCGCTGGCGGCGGTCGGCGGCGTGCTCAGTCCCGAGGGCGACCTGCCGGTCAGCGCCGGCACGGCCTTGCAGGAGCTGGCGCGCGCGGCCCGCTCGCTGCGGGAGCTGGCGGACTACCTGCAGGCCTATCCCGACGCGCTGCTGCGCGGCCGCGCGCCGGATGGCCAGGCCCAGCGCCAGCCCGCCGCGCGCTGATCCCCGTCCGGGCATGGCGCTTGCTGACGGGGCGGGCGGCCCCTACGCCGGCGCTCATGGCGGCGGCGGGGCGTCCGAGAGGGTCAGAGCATGGATCATAGTGAAATGATGGCGCGCATGATCACGCAGCCCGTCGCGCCGGGCAGGTTCGACCATTGGGACGGGATACTGTCCGCTTACGCGGATTGCCTGATACAGGTGCAGGCCAAGCTGTCGGACGCCGACCTCAAGCGTTTCCTGGACGTGGGGGCGCTGGTGTTCCGCAGCTGCTGCCAGGAAGAGGCGCGGCAGCGCTGGACCGCCGAGGAACTGGCGCTGTATCACCGCAAGCCGCCGCAGGATGCCTGACCTCAGAACAGGCAATGGCGCAGGGCGAACTTGCGTCCGAAGGCGCGGACTTCGTCGCCGTCGACCGAGGCCGTCACGTCCCAGCGGCCGCCCCGGGTGATCAGGATGGAGCGGCTGGCGCACGCATGGCGCAGCGCGAATCTCCAGAAGTCGGCCTCGGAGCCCAGCGGCTCCAGGTCGTGGGGGCCGATCAGCAGCCTGGCGGGCCGCGGCGTGGCGCCCAGCGTCCATCGCAGCGCGATCCCCAGGAACGCGAAACGCGCGGAGAACGACGATGGCTGCACGCACAGCACGCGGATTCCATTGTTCATGGCCGGTACCCTCCAGGTAGGAGCAGCGTAGCAAACCCGCCCGCGCGCTTCCATACCGCCTTTGGCGGACCGGCCCGCTAGCGCCGGTGCACGATCCGCGCCTGCAGCAGCAGGGCCGCGGCGGGCGCCAGCGCGAACGCGCCGAACAGCCATTGCGCGGCGCGCTGCGCGCCAGTGACGCCGCCCGGATCGGCCAGGCCCGCGCTGTTGGCGATGACGCCGGCCAGCGCCGCGGTCAAGGCCGTGGCGTACAACTGCACCGTGGTGATGGACGAGGAGGTCAGGGTCTCCTCGCCGGGCGGCGCCGCGTTGAAGATGCGGGTCAGCAGATGCGGCCAGCTCAGGCCGATGCCGAAGCCGACTCCGGCCAGCGCCAGCACGTAGACGGCCAGCCCCGCTTGCGACTGCAACAGCGCCGTGCGCGGCGTCATGAGGGCCAGTGCGGCCAGCGCGGCCAGGATGACGGCCGGGCTCAGGCGCACCAGGAAGTCGGCGGCCGGCCCGCTGCGGGTCGAGCTGGGCATGGCGGCCAGCGTCCAGCCCGCCGCCATCGCGGCCGTCATGTAGCCGGCGGCCAGCGGCGACATGCCGTGGATCACCTGCAGGAAGTACGGCACGAAGATCTCGGTGGTGATGGCCGCCACCACCAGGCACATCAGCGCGTACAGCGCGCCCAGCGGCGAACCGATGCGGTAGGCGCCGGTGGGCAGCAGCCGTTTGGCGGCGCGCGTATCCACCGCCGCGATCAGCGCCGCGATCGCCAGCCCGGCGGCGATGCCCGCCAGGTTCCAGCCCAGGCTGGTGGACAGGCTGGCCGCGGTGATCGCCAGCACGCTGACCACCAGCAGGCCCAGCGTCGACCAGGGCAGCGACGTCGGCCTGGCCGGCCGCGAGGCGCTCTTGCCGCCCACCTTCAGCGCCACGATCAGGGCCAGCGCCGCCGCCGCGGGCAGCAGCGCCCAGAAGGCCAGCCGCCAGTGCCCGGCCTGCGCGAAGATGCCGCCGATGGCGGGGCCGCACAAGGTGGCCACTCCCCACATGCCGGACACCAGCGCCATGGCGCGCGACCACAGCGCCGGCTCGAACACCAGCCGGATCAGCGCGTAGCTGAGCGCGAACAGGATGCCGCCGCCCAGGCCCTGCACGCTGCGCCCGGCCAGCAGCCAGGGCATGGACGGCGCCAGCGCGCAGGCCGCCGATCCCGCCGTGAACACCAGCACCGCCAGCAGGTACGCGGCGCGCGGCCCCAGCGCCTCGATCAGCCGGGCCGACAGCGCCGACCCGACGATGGACGTGACCACGAACAGCGTGGTGTTCCAGGCGTAGTACTCCAACCCGCCGATGTCCTGGATCACGCTGGGCAGGATGGTGGTGACGACATACACGTTGATGGCGTGCAGCGCCACGCCGCCGGCCAGCGCAATGGAGCGCAGCGCGTTGCTTCCGCGCAGCAGCGCCGCCCAGGAGGCGCCTGTGACCCGGGGCGTGCCGGAGGGTGTGCGGGTGTTCAAGCGGTCTGTCCGCCTTGCATGAAAATGATTGAACGGGAAATCGATGGGGGCCGATGGTATGCGCGTCGCCGGCCGGCCGCAAATCGCGGGCGCGGCAAGGGCCGCATGGCCTGCGCGCGGCGGCGCCGGGACCCGGGCAGATAGAATGGCGGGACCCGAGTGTCCCAGGAGCAGGCCATGTCCCGAACCGTCGTCAATCCCGATACCGTATTCGACTCCGTGCAGTACGGCTTCAGCCAGGCCGTGATCGTGACCGGCCAGCGCCGCATGCTGCTGTCGGGCCAGGTGGGCGTCGACGCCCAGGCGCGCACGGTGAGCCCCGGCCTGCAGGGGCAGACCGAGGCCGCGCTCGACAATGTCGAGCGCGTGCTGGCCGCCGCGGGCGGCAGGCTGGATCAGGTCATCATGCTGCGCATCTACATCTGCGAGACGGTGCGCGAGGATCAGGAGGTGATCGCCCAGGCGCTGCGCGACCGTTTCCCGCAGGACCCGCCGCCGTCGTCCTGGATCATTGTCAGCGGCCTGTCGCTGCCGGAATGGCTGGTCGAGATCGAAGCCGAAGCCATGCTGGACTGACGCGGCCTAAACCTGGGCGCGCCACGGCGGCGTGGCGAAGGCCGCCCGCAGGTGTGCGAGGAATCCGGCGGTGCGCGCGGCCAGTTCCTGGCGCGATTTCACCAGGGCCACCACGTTGGCCTGCGGCAGGGTCCAGCCGGCCAGCAGCGGCACCAGCCGGCGCGCCTGCAGGTGCGCCGCCACGTCCCATTCCGAGCGCACGATGATGCCGTGCCCGGCCAGCGCCCACTCCACCGCGGTTTCGCCGGCGTTGCTCGACAGCACCGGCGCGATGCGCACGCCGACCGCTGCGCCGCGCCCCTGCCTGAAGCGCCACAGCGTCACGTCCTCGTCGTTTTCGCGCAGCGCGATGCAATCGTGCGCGCGCAGGTCTTCCGGCTTGGCGGGCGCGCCGCGGCGCGCCAGGTAGGCGGGAGCGGCGCATAGCAAGCGGCGGTTGGGCGCCAGCGGATGGGCCACCAGCGTCGAATCGCGCAGTTCGCCGATATGGACCATGACGTCCCAGTCGTCGGCGGCGAGCCGGGGCGGGCCGTCCGACAGGGTGAGGCTGGCGGTGAGGTTCTCGCTGCGCTCGCGGAATTGCGCCACCAGCCCGGCGACGTAGCGCTGGCCGAAGCCCAGCGGGGCGACCACGCGCAGATGGCCCGCCACCACGCCGCGCCGGCCCGCCAGTTCGTCGGCCAGGTCGCCCAGTTCCGCGCAGATCTGCTCGGCCCGCAAGGCCAGCAGCCGGCCCTCGTCGGTCAGCGCCGTGCCGCGCCCGGAGCGGTTGACCAGCCTGACGCCCAGGCGCTTTTCCAGCGCATGCAGGCGCTGCGTGACGGCCGGCGGGGTCACGTCCATCATGCGGGCCGCCTCGGCCAGCGAGCGGGTCGCCGCCAGGCTCAGGAAAAAGCGCAGGTCGTCGGTGGTAATCATTCAGCGTCGCATTAATGGATGATTAAGTCGATATTAAACACGGGAGGGTGCCGCCGCGCCATACTGGCAGGCATTCCAATCCGCCATGCCGAGACGCCCATGACCGCCGCCGCCCCAACCACCGTGGACTCCCTGGACACCCCGTGCCTGCTGCTCGACGAGACCCGCATGGCGCGCAACATCGAGCGCCTGAACGCCTTGATGGCCGGTCATGGCGTGCAGTTGCGCCCGCACCTCAAGACGCCCAAGTCCATCGAGGTCGCGCGCCGGCTGATGTCCACGCCGCAAGGCCCGGCCGCGGTGTCGACGTTGCAGGAGGCCGAGCAGTTCGCCGCCGCCGGCGTCACCGATCTGCTGTACGCCGTCGGCGTCTCGCCGGCGAAACTGGACCGCGTGCTGGCGCTGCGCCGCCGCGGCGTCGATCTGACCGTGGTGGTCGACAGCATCGAGGCGGCGCAGGCCGTGGCGCGCCGCGCCCGCGACGCCGGCGACCCCATTCCCGCACTGATCGAGATCGATTGCGACGGCCACCGCGCCGGCGTGCAGCCCGGCAATACCGAGCAGCTGCTGGCCATCGCCAGGACGCTGCATGAGCAGGGCGCCTGCCTGCGGGGCGTGATGACCCATGCGGGCGAATCCTATGGCTGCGACAGCATCGAGGCCATCGCCGACATGGCCGAGCAGGAAAGGCAGGCCGCCGTCAGTTGCGCCGAGGCCATCCGCAAGGCCGGCCTGCCGTGCCCGGTGGTCAGCGTGGGCTCCACGCCCACGGCGCATTTCGCGCGCAGCCTGGACGGCGTGACCGAGGTGCGCGCCGGCGTATACGTGTTCTTCGACCTGGTGATGGCGGGCCTGGGCGTGTGCGAGGTCGACGACATCGCGGCCACCGTATTGACCACAGTGATCGGCCATCAGCCCGACAAGGGCTGGATACTGGTGGACGCCGGGTGGATGGCCATGTCGCGCGACCGCGGAACCGCCAGGCAGCGCGTCGATCAGCTGTACGGGCTCGTCTGCGACGCCTCCGGCAAGGTCTATCCCGATCTGCTGCTGGCCGAGACCAACCAGGAGCAGGGCATCATCAAGGTGCGTCCCGGCTGCGCAGCGGCCCTGCCGGACCTGCCGCTGGGCGCCAAATTGCGGATCGTGCCCAACCATGCCTGCGCCACCTGCGCCCAGCACGACGCGTATGAAGTCGTGCGCGACGGCTCGCCCGAGGTGGTGGCGCACTGGGAACGCTTCCGCGGCTGGTAGGGCGGCGCGGGGGCGCGCCTATAATGCGTGCGCCTCAATGCCTTCGGGGAGATGGTTCGCATGCAGTACGAATATCTGTTCTGGTCCATGGCCGCGGTGGTGGCGGCGGCGCTGGCCGGCGGCGCGCTGTGCGGCCGCCTGGGTTCCGTCAAGCATGCGCTCGCGGGTGTCGCCGCGCTGGCGGCGGCCGTGTTCGTGGCGGTGTTCGTGCTGTCGCGCCGCGGCGGCTTCAGCGATCTGTCGGTGATGCTGTCGATCGCCGCCTTCATGTTCAGCCTGGTGATCGGCGCCGCCGCGTCGCTGCTCACGCGGCGCATTCTGCGGCGCCGCTGAGCCTGCCGGCGCCTCATTCCTCGGCGTCGAAATCCTCGTCTTCGTCTTCCTCGTCCTGCTCCAGGGCGTCATAGCCCTTCCAGGTGATGCGCCAGCGCGTCGCGCCCGCATTGGCGGCGGTTTCGCTGACCTGCTTGACCAGGCCTGCATCCTCGAGCAGGTCGAGATGATGCGCGACCAGCTGCAGGGCTTGTTCTTCGGGATGCGGCGCCAGGGCCGCGTTCTTGATGTCGTGCGTGCTCAGGTTGGGGCCCGGCGCGTCGCGCAGGGCGCCCAGAATCGTGACGACCAGATCGAAATCGCGTTGCATGATGTCCACCATGTAGGGAAGGGATCAGTCCGACGATAGCAGAGTTCGGCGGCGGCAATGCGACAGCGGCCGCGCCCGGGTTACAGTCCAGGCTTTCCGATAACCGACAGTGCATACACCATGAAAAAACCCGCAGAACGCGATTGCCTCGCGGTGGTCCCCGGCTATTCGGGCCAGGCCGCCAAGCTGTTCCTGTCGCGCGGCGACGACGAACGGATCGACGGCGTGACCGTGTTCGACCTGCTGGGCCACGTCAAGCAGCAGGGCAGCGCCGAGGCGGCCGCCGCCTGGATCGGCGACTGGCTCGCGCAGGAGGCCGGCAACCGCAAGGCCCGCCGCACCCAGCTGCAGGCGCAGTTGTTCGTCTGCAAGCTGGCGGACGATGAAAAGTCCGCATTCCTGGCCGCCCAGAAGCCGCTGCGCGACGCGCTGGCCGCCGCAGGCGTGCAATGCCGCAACGTGGCGGCCACCTCGGGCGCGCCGCGCCGCTCGCTCGGTCCGAATGTCAGGAAGCCCTAGCCCAAGGCTGTTATAGTCGCGCCTGGGCGTGCGTGTGCACCCGCGAGGTGCGTGCCCGGGCGGGCCTGTCCCGCGAATTTAGGAAGATGGAACATGGAAATTGTAAGTCGGCAGGTTGCCGACGTGGCGGGCGGCGTTGAGCTGCACACCACGCTGGACGGCGAAAGCATCAGCGTCTACGTGGTCGTGGGCGTGACCGATCTGAATGCGATCGCAGACATTGTGCCGCGCGCAAAAGTCGATGCGGGGGCGGATATACACGCCGCGAATGTCGACAATGTTGATAATGCGCAAGAACAAATCGACCAGGTCCTGGAAAATATGAATCCCGGCGACGTGGCGGTTTTCCTTTGCTCGGGTCCCGATGCTTTTGGCGCGGCACTCGATTTGTTGGGTTTACCTATCGACGAGTAAGCCTGGCGGCAAACCAAAGTGCTAGTCCAAACGGCGTATGCAGGGTGTGCGCAGGTGGGGACGGCATTTATATAAGCCTTGATTGTTTTTTTATGATGTATGGGTGTTTACACCTATGCAGGACCTCTTATTGCCTATGAATTCGTGTGTATTTTGTGCGCCGTTTCCCTTTGTTGCATTATTGGCACGCAATTTTTAGGATTATGTTGACTTATGAGGGGAACCTAACGATAGTGTCGGCACACGATCACAAGCGTTGCGATTTTCGTTCAGTGCCGTGCCTTTTCCGGCTCAGCGTTATTGTTCTACTGTCCCCTCCTTGATTGATTCGTGACCTCCGGGCATTTGCCCATTATCTCTAGGAAATACAGTATGGAAACCGGCGTCGTTAAGTGGTTCAACTCGGAAAAGGGCTATGGCTTCATCACTCCGGAAGCGGGTGGCAAGGATCTGTTCGCCCACTTCTCCGAAATTCAGGGTACGGGCTTCAAGTCCCTGGAAGAGAACCAGCGCGTCAGCTTTGTGACGGCCAATGGCCCCAAGGGCCCGCAAGCCACGAAAATCCAGGTCCTGTAAGGTCCTGAGTTTTTCGAAGAAGCCCCGCTAGCGGGGCTTTTTTGTTTTTCGGCCGCGGCCCCGGCGCCGCGGGCGCGTTATTCTCTGGCTATTCCCACCGCCGCCAATCAAGCAGGATCGCGCCCACATGACCGAATCCACCGCCACGCCGCTCGCCATCCGACCGCAGGACGTCGTTTCCTTCTGGGTCGATGCCGGGCCGCAAAAATGGTTCAGCAAGAATCCCGAGTTCGACGCCGAGTTTCGCGTCCGTTTCGAGGACGCGCACCGCGAGGCGGCCGCGCGCCGGCTGGACGGCTGGCTGGATGACGCCACCGGCGCGCTGGCGCTGATGATCCTGCTGGACCAGTTCCCCCGCAACGCCTACCGGGACACGGCGCACATGTACGCCACCGATCCTCTGGCCCAATACTTCGCCGAGCGCGCCATCGCGGCCGGCCACGACCTGGCCGTCGATCGGCAGCTGCGCCCGTTTTTCTATCTGCCGTTCGAGCATGCCGAAAACCTGGCGGCGCAGAACCGCGCCGTCGCGCTGATGGAGCCGGTGGACGCGGATTCGCTGCATTGGGCGGTCCTGCATCGCGACATCATCAAGCGTTTCGGACGCTTTCCGCATCGCAATGGCGCGCTCGGCCGGCAGACTACGCAGGCCGAACAGGAGTTCCTGGACGCCGGCGGATTCGCGGGCTAGCCACTTGGTATCTTTATGTTTCCTGACGTGGCAACTTGAAAAATAAACCGGTGCGCGCATTTGTTTGACGATTTTCGAGGTTCGCCAATACACTGGGTTCAGCGAGATTTTCAAGCGACGCGGTTTGCGTTTCTCTTGTCGCCGTCAGTGGTGCAGCGGTTGTTTCCTCTCCCATCCTTGATGATCTGGCGCCCCGCGAGCAATCGCTTTTCATAGGTCAAGGACACTCCATGGCAACCGGCATCGTTAAGTGGTTCAACGCCGAAAAGGGTTATGGCTTCATCATGCCCGACGACGGCAGCAAGGATCTTTTCGCGCACTACTCCGAGATCCGCAGCGAAGGCTACAAGTCGCTGCAGGAAAACCAGCGCGTCACCTTCGACGTGGGCACCGGGCCCAAGGGGCCCAGTGCGAAGAACATCAAGGTCGCGGCCTGATCTCAGCGGCCGCATGAAAAAACCCCACGCGCATGCGTGGGGTTTTTTTTCGCCTCCGCGTAGCCGCGGCGCCGTCAGTGCTTGGCGTGGCTGGCGGGCGTGGAGAGCTTGTCGACCAGCGCGATGCCCAGCGCCGAGAAGATGAACAGGGCATGGATGATGGTCTGCCACATGACGCCGGCTTCGGTGAAGCGCGCGTTGGCCGTGCCCAGCGTACCGGCCTCGATGAAGGTGCGCAGCAGGTGGATCGACGAGATGCCGATGATGGCCATGGCCAGCTTGACCTTGAGCACGCTGGCGTTGACATGGCTGAGCCACTCCGGCTGGTCGGGATGGCCTTGC